>OBMK010002085.1_pt1 | contig 15715 bp, 18 predicted proteins | sample 1539081 | NCBI WGS metagenome assembly OBMK01 (sample SAMEA3355528, study PRJEB22509) | marine metagenome | biome: marine; feature: river plume; material: water | place: USA | collected 2010-08-07 | depth 0.5 m | reverse complement strand
TATTGTTGACCTGTACCATACCACGTGGTCTTTGTGAGATTACCCACATCAGTAGCATTAGCATCACTGGCAAATGGGAACTTGTCAATGGTGTTGACAAAACTTGACCCATCATAACCACCTGACGTATATCCGCTTTGTGTTGATGACTGACCTCCTATACCATATCTACCTGAAGTCAGATCACCCACATCAGTGGCATTGGCATCTGATGCAAATGGGAACTTGTCGATAGTGTTAGATGACGGCGTACCACCTGATGTGTATCCACTAGATGTACTTGATTGGCCTGCTTCACTATTTCTAGCTATAGTTAGATCACCTACATCAGTGGCATTAGCATCTGACGAAAATGGAAACTTATCAATCGTGTTTTGGTCGGGTCCGTTAACACCACCAGATGTATAACCACTAGAGTTACTTGACTGACCTGCTGAAGTATATCTAATCTGTGTTAAATCTCCTACATCGGTTGCATTACCATCTGACGCAAAAGGAAATTTATCAATTATGTCTTCAAAATTGTCGCCTCTACCACCCGATATGTAACCACTTACTGAAGATGATTGCCCTGTGGATGAATGTCTGTCTACAGTCAAATCCCCAACATCAGTAGCATTTCCATCACTGGCAAATGGGAATTTATCAATTGGGGGATTTGCGACGGAGCCTCCCGATGTATACCCACTTACTGTGCTTGATTGACCAGAAACATAATCTCTAGCCACGGTTAAATCACCCACATCAGTGGCATTGTCATCACTTGAAAATGGAAACTTGTCAATTGTGTTGAGTGTACCGACTGGGGCAAAACCACCCGATGAATAACCATAGTTGCTGCCCTGAAAACTACCACCACCTGGTGTGGGCCCAGAGCCACCGGGAATCAAATTCATGCCACCACTTAATTGTACTCCACCTGAAATTTGCATTTTTTCTCCTGTTTAAATTACCAATTTATGTTCCACACTAGAGTATCTGTTGTGGTTGTATTTACAGTTACTCTGATATTGTAACCTAAATTATAAAAATGCTGTTCCACTGTTTGTACTTCTGCTACTTTAGCAGCATCATTGGTAACACCATAATACGCATTATAGTATGCATTGCTAGTAGTCATAGTGGTACCACTGCTTACTTGCACACTGAGATTGCCGGATTGCACTTCTGTAATTATGGAAGTTTCCAGATCTGATACCTCAGTATGGATAGTAACAGAATTAAGACTCTGGTATCTGGCATCCTGAGCATCATAAAAAGTTTTAACAGGCACAGTTGTCATTTTTTAATATCCTTCATGGCTTGATCACTAGCAATTTTTTCAACGTCAACGCCTGTATCAGTGCCATCCTCTGGCTCACGTGCATCATAGTCTGACTGCACCACGTCTGGTGGTATTTCGTCCTTGGTTGTGATCATTTTCTTGTCTTGACTGCTAGTAAATCCTGACTGGTCAAGAGCAAGTATAAGTTCATCTGTGCTAACATTATAGCCTGATCTTCTGAGCATGTCCTGAACCGTTCGTGTGGGTATCTTTGTGATATCGTCTGCCATTGCCATGCTCATGATATCAGAAACTGCTGATACCAGATCCTCCTGGGGATTTACTATATCAGCAGAGGGGGAGTCTAAAACTCCCATGTCCTCAAAGAGTTCTGTTAAGCGCATTATACTTCTGCGCGACCCAGTGGTTCGGATTCAGGGCCTGAAGCTGCTGGCTCATTGGTATCTGCTGGAGCATCCAAGTCCAGGTCATCGCCAGTATCAGCTGGTGCATCCATGGCATCCATGGCACCAGTATCACCCAAGCCAGTCATATCACTAGCAGGTGCTTCACCACTCAGTGACATTACCTGACTATCGATTGCGGTTTTGCATGCCTTGGCACTTTCCAGATATGTTCCCAGTGTGTTGCTCATGGTGTCTGAAAACTGCTGTGCTTGTGATGCTCCTTGCTCTGCTCTCATCTGATCAGCAATAGCAGGTACATCTTTGTTCATCATGTCTGAGATGCGCTCGATTTGGCTCTGAACATCGTCAGCCAAACTGCGTACAGCCATGACAACTTCTGCTTGCTCTACATCAACTTCTTCGTTCAGGATGCTGTCAAGGAGATCTGTAAACATACCAACATCACCCTGTCTAGCGGCTTCTTGTGCTTCCTTGACTGGGAACTTCTCACCATCAAGTTCAAACTCTTTCTTGCCTTGTGCCTTGGCTTGCTTTGCAGCATAGATAAATTTGTTCTCTGATGCTACCTTACGTCCGAACATCTGAATACCATTTGCCATGTCACCCTCGTTGAGCCCATTTAAAAACTCAACAATTGCTTGGGGAGCTTTGCCTGCTACTTCAGCAAACATTGAAATCTTTTCAGCAATGGCACTCAGTGTTTCAGTATCTTCTACTTTCATGCCCAACTCACGAGCCATTTCAGCAATTAAAGCATCTGTCATGTTGCTAGCTGCATCGTACTCAACCAATGCGGGGTCATTGGCAACTTCATACTCTGCTACATATTGTGTAGCAGCGCTAGCAATAATGGGGCTCATTACATCTTCAGCAAAAGCCCAGGTACCGTTCATTCTGGCGCGGTTCATGGTCTCAGCACAAGCGTCATTTTTGCTGTAGCCAGCATCCATGAGTTCCTGAATAGTAGTTCTGAGACTGTTTGCCATGGCTTCATAAGCAGGAGACTTCACATAGTTTCCTTCGTTAATCATGGTTTCAGCTGCATCACGCAATCCCAAGAACTTAATGTACTCTGGATCCAGATGAAACTTCTTTTGGCTACCACGGATCTGTATTAGTGCACGATTGGCAGTCTCCATGACTCGTTCTAGCTTTTTACGCTCAGGTGCGCTGTTTAGTTTAATACCAAACTGTTCTTTTAAAAGTTTATTCATTTTGCCCAACTTGGTCTTACCAGTTGGATTGAAATCGGTAATGTTCATTTTATATCCCCGTTAGATAATTTATATGACTATTTATCTAATCAGTGTATAGAACTCATCTTGGAAATTGCATCTTCTATGTGTATTTGACTATCGAGTATTCTGTCATGCATAACTAAACGCCGATCTAGATCTGACGTATTTTTAATGATGTTATTATAGAAAAGTATCTCTTGCTGGTGGTGATTGTATATCTTCATTAAGGGTTCTAAGCGGATATTTACTGATTCGGGTGTTGTGTGCTCACGATTTAATCCTTTAGTAATTAAATCAGCAATATGATAATTAGGTAAGTTTTTAACCACACTCTTATTCGTGCTCACGTCTGCGATTGCGTAAACATTATAATGCTTTTTTACAGCGTACACTGTTTTTTCAGAGAGTTTGTTATGGAGATCTCTGAGTTTTTTCGCTAAGTTTTTAGAGTCTGATTTTTGTAGAGTATGCTCTGTATCCCGTTTGCTCATGGTTGTCAATTTTTTCCAATACATTTTTTTGCACAAGCTGATCAGCGTTGTGTCTTTCAGCTTCTGTAAGACTATTTACTGACACAAAGTCCTGACATTTGATTTTATCGAATACTCTGGTTTCAGGATTATTAATAAAAGTTAAATATCCGTGTTTAGTTTGTACACTTTTCATATCATTAACCTGGTTTTTTCTTGCATTTACCGTCTTTTTTCTTGCCATATTTGCACTTTTTGCTGGGTCTAACATAATTAAAGTATGGACGTGTAATCATGGAACCCAAGGGATAAATCACAGTAGCAACATCACCGCTAGTAGTGGCAGTTGATGCATCTGTGGAAGGTGTGGCTTCAGCGGAATTGGAACCACCATTTGTGGCAGTACCAGAATCTGCAGACCCGCTGTCGCCACTGGAAACACCTGAATCTTCTTCTGTAAGAATTTCATAAATCTTCATATGTGTATTTATTAAAAAAAATTTTTTATTTGTTTAGTCTGCAATGCACAGTGCCTATATTTTTGCGGCTATACACAAAGGTATCATAGGGTTCCAAGCTAAAGTTTCTGTTTCCTATAGTTCCGGGCACTTTAAATGGTTTATCCAAGGTGGGAGACTTAGGCATTACACTGGTACTCGGGCGTGAATACTCAGTGAGTCCTATGTTACATCTCAGGTGTTTATCAGTGGTATTTGTAAAACGCCAAGCCCCATGATCGTATTGGAAAACTTCTACTCTGGTAGTCATGTCAGTAGCACTTACTGTAATGGGTATTACGAGTGATACTAGATATTTCACTTATTCTTCTTGTTGCCTTTTCTCATGTTAAGAAGCCAGTGTGCTCGCTTGCCTTTGGCGCCGCCTGCTTTACGGGCACTCTTTAACTGAGCGTCAGTAGCATTGGCTGGTATGCCTTTTTGTGCTTTGTTACCCTCATCCAGATTACTAGCGTCCACATACCATACCACAGCCTTACCCAGTTTGTTGATGAGTCCTATGAGCCTGGTGTTGCCTGCTACTAACTCAAGGCTTCCGTCAGGTTGCTTGATAATTATAGGCATCTCCACAGTGCCAGATGTCATGGCTTTGTTTAGCCTATCTACTTTATCAGGATCCAAGTCGGCCAGGGTCTCTGAACCATCTGCTCCCGTGTTGCCTATCTTTTTAACACTGTCACTATCCACTGTGATAGCCTTGCCTTGCTTGGCAAGTTCTATCCAGCCAGCCTGTCCCAGATCTGCTAGGTAGGGATAGCGATTTGCTTCTTCCCATTCGACATCTAACTTAGGCTCTGTGTATTTTACTTCGTTGTACATCTCCCAGAGTCTCATGTGAGTATCCTCTGGTTCACTACTTCCCAATCCACAGCCTTCCAGAAGTTAGTCAGATACTTGGACTTGTCTGATCCATAGTCGGTAAACCAACTATGCTCCCACCAGTCTATGAGCATTACTATGTCTGAACGCAAGGCATGATTTTTAATAGTTTTAATTTCACCGTTGCGAGCCATGTATACCCAGCCTGAGCCTTGTATAGACATTGCTACTTTGGTTACTTCGGACTTAAACTTGTCGTAACTGCCGTGTTTTGAATTGATAAGCATTAAACTAGCACCTCTGGGATTGTTCAATCCACCGGGCTCCTTGAGCTGTGGGAAATAGATGTTGTGCAAAAAAGCACCAGCACGATTAAAGTCACTATCGCCCTCACCTGCGTTGAATCTGTCTACATAACCCTTGGCGAGTTTACCGTAGTGGATGTCAATGCTTTCTTTACTGAGAAATGGTTCGTAGTCTGAGCGATCTGCCTGGAGTTTCTCCAGTGCTAGTTTTTGCTTTTCCTCATTTAATTGAGTCAGTCTCATGGTCACACATCTTATTGCTAGCGTAATTTTCCAACAAGCAAGGACACAAGCCATGTATGAGTAAAGCAAATGCCATGCTCCAAGCATGAGCTAGGTGTCCTAAATATGTCTTGTTGACCTCAGTTAAATGGTCCATTAAACAAATCCAAAGGCAAATTTGCCACCAATTCTGGAACTATAATAGTTTTTACTGCCATCCAATACTACTCTGCCCTTAAAGTTGGGAGGATATATAGCGTCCCATCCAGTAACTCTAGCATTATTTCCTTGTTTTCCCATCTTACAATATAATTGTACAATACTTGATTGATTTAGAAACGACAAAGCGCCAGCACTAAATGTGGGGTTTTCATTTACTATTTTTGCTACTTTCTTGGCTAGCAATGCAGTAAGAGCCAAACCAGTGTTAAAACCAGGCGCTCCTTGTTTGGGCGTTCCATAGTTAAAAAGCTCCTTAGCATCATCACTGAGTCCCACATAGTCTGATTTTGAGCTTTTTACATAGCCCATGATTTCTTTTTCCAGTCCTGCAGGCAACGCTTTGAGATATTCGGCAATCCTAAAAGGACCTTCCTGTGCTGATGATTGTTCAACCAGTTGAATGATTGCTACAGTAAATTTATATTTTTTTATCAATTTTGGTGGTGCTTTTGCAATGGCATCAGCAATATTTTTAGCACTTGCTTTGGCACCTTTGCCGCCCTTACTACTTATACCCACTTCCTGTCCGTCCGGTCCTATAAACACACTATCCACCAGCGCATAATTCATAGCCTGTGGCCAAAATACCTGGCTATTGCCCCAACCAGCACCTTTAAGCAATGCTTGGTTAGCGTCCTCTGCTTGTCCACCAACCATGTCAGCCATGAGTGCGCATGGGCCCATGATTTCACCAAAGTAATCTCTTAGTGCTGGGATGTGCTGAGCACAATTTTCAAACACTGGATTTTGGCCTGCTTTTATTTGTTGCAATCCCGATATCAACTCTTTCTGCAAGGGGTTGCCCTGGCTATTCTTTTTTACTGTATTAATAACTTGATCTATGCTAGCAAATGGAGTTTCTACTTTTATTAGATGTTGCGGATCAATACCAATATCTAGTTTAAGTGCCCCAGCCTTCTGCACTTTCCAGCCAGTAGGCACTTGGTTATTCTGCCAGACACCCATCATATTTGTAGTCTTTTGCTTAAAGTATCTGCCCCAGTAGGTGGGCGTGTTATTATTAAGGGGATCTGTGAGTGTGGCAACACCGAAAGCCAACATTCCTTTATTGGGGTTGTTTGTCCAGATGATCTGGCCCGCTTGTTCTTCAAAAGATTTAATAGCTTGATCACGCTCCTCAGCAGATTGATATTGGGTGCTTTCTTCGGGATAGACTTTTACTTCCTGAAATTCCAACTGTTGATTTCCCTTGATAAATTTATCACCAGCAACTCTGCCCATTATGCCTTTGGCTTCCTCTAGATTTTCTGAAATATTTTCTTTGGTGTCGCCTTTCCAATCTCTCTTGGATCTAATCGCAAAATTAATCTGCTTGAGTTTGGATTGTTCCGCGGCTGTGCGCTTATCCTTTTTTCTTAGTAAGCTCGCAAGTTTTTGTAGTTCTGCGATAGTCTTACCGCTCCATTGCCCAGTCTTTTTAATTTTAGGATTGCCTTGCCATGCTTCATTGCATGGCTTACATTGTGACTTTCCTAAATCTGATGTTTTTCCATCACAGAAATCACTGTTTATTTGGTCTTTTAATGTGGGATGTAAGTAATTTATGAATTGGCATAATACACCTCTACAACAAGCATCAGGACCCTGTGTGCGCTCAATGGATCTAAAGCTATCAATCATTTCAGGCATGGGAATCGCAGTAAATGCGTCCATTTGCTTGTTCAGATCGCTAGCTGGGAAATGTTCACTCAATAAATCATTAACTATAGTAACGGTCCTATTGTCAGGCACAGTATTTTCTCTGAAAGTAATTTTTTCATAAGCTTCATCAATCTTCTGCTTGTCTAGTTTGCCAAGTATAGTAAGTTGTTCCTGTAAACTCTTACCTTCAAACTTAGACATCAAACTCTCGAAGGGTGCATCTGATTCTGTGGGTTTCACTTCTACTCCTAATTGTTTTAAATTTTGTGCCATCTTGGTATCAGTATATGGACGCGCCAGCTGTTTCTGCCACATCAGAGCATATTGTAAACCATGTCTATTTATAATGCGCTCCACATCCAACTCACGGTTGAATCGTGTACTGACAGTTTTGCTTAAATCAAATGCCGTCTTTCTGACTTCAACATCTAATTCAGCATCGTCTGGATTAGCCTTGGATTTATTTAACAATTCGTTCAGGGCCTTGATTTCCATCTGAATGTAATTATAATCTGTTTTCTTTAAGAGCAGGTACGCATCTTCAGTGTCGCTATATTGCTGCATGTATCTCAGCCCATCTGCTGTTAGTAGTGCTACCTGATCTGGCGCAACAGAAATTGATATCTTCTCAGGAGCATCTGCCATGAGATCCTTGCCAATCAACTTACCGCCACGCTTAAATATTCTGGTACGGTCAGCCTTGTCTCTGGGGTCGGGTATTAGCCTGGGGTTACCACTGTCACGCTTGAGTGCCTTAACAAACTGTTCAGCATCGATGCCATGTTGACTCACGAGTTTTCTGATAGCCATGAGTTCTTTGGTGCTCATCTTGTCAGTGTTTGCGCTCAGTGACAAATATACCATCAAGTCAGTTAGTGCTTCACGAGTGCTTGACTTAAACTCAGCAAATACTTCTTCGGGGTTCTCTTCGTACTCATTGAGGTTGTGTTTGGCCTGATACTCTTGTTGGTTCTTGAGACTACTAAAGAATCTGGTAAGTGTCTTTTTGACGTTGTCCTGGAATGTGCTGTGAGTAAACTTCATCATGTAGTTTGTGAGAGGATGATTGTCTACATCGAAAGTAGTATCACCGGTTGATTGACGATAAACATCCTGTGGGCTTAATCCTTTGGTAGCACTGTAAGCCTGTGGATCTTCCACGTCCTGCGCATCTTGTAGCCACTTGTACATCTTTTTAGCAAACTCACGGTTGTAGGCATCATCGTCATAACTTGCTTGTATAGTAGCACTGTATCTGATTACATCCTTGGCTACTTGCTCAAAGTTACCGGTGTAACCAGGACCTCCGGCTGCTCTGAACTCTACCAGGCTATTGCCTGCTGAGTTTCTGCGTTGCTTGACATTTACTGTGCTTTGTCTGCCAACTTTGTTTGCCTCACCACTGGCATCAAACTGTGTAATCATGTCGTCCATGGTTTTGATGTTATCATCTGATGCGTTACCAGTTGCTATGGCTCTGAGTGCCTGTAACACTTGTACTTTAGTGCTCTGGCTGTATGAGTTGAACTCTCTGTTCCATACCTTGGCTTGATTGTCAGCGCCACTTAACACATACATTTTAGTCTTGGCAATGTTAGTGGGAACATCTGACTCTTCAGCATAACTCATGGTTACATGTAAGCCAGTTGTGCGATTAGTTTCTGTGGCGTCCTGGGCATACTCAAACAGGCTCTGGATTTCCTTGAGCATGTCTTTGGGGTTGTCAAACACTGGGCTAATAACTTCAAAGCCAGCACCGTCACCATCCAAACTCTGATCTTCTTCTATGCGCCAGCCATCATGACTTTCAGTCTCGTGATAGCCACCTACTTCTATGTCAGCATTATGGCTATTCATCTTGGCCCAATCAAACAACCATTTCTCTACTTCTTCATAGGCTTGGTATTTGGAGTTGCCCGAAGGTTCTGATTCACTATCACCCTGCTGTAGTAAGTCATTGGCGTCTGTCCAATATACATTGCCTGCTTCACCACTATCTGTCATCCAGTTGTCGATGCCGTATCTGTTGTTGTCCTCAAATCTGTTAACCATTCTTTCCAGTTTAACATCGTCCAAGTTCTCCATCCAATATTCTTGCATGTCGTCCTTGTAACGAAGTTCTGCTAACTCTCTGCCCCAGGCATCTTCTTCCCAGTCAATACGCTCTTCATATTCGGAGGGGTCGTCTTCCTTGGCAGTATCCAAGGTTTCTTTTCTGTAATCTGCTATGTCATTGTCGTCGATACTATAATTTACAAAGTCATTGATCCATTCTTCGTCCTCAAAATCTCTGGACATCAGTTCCATTTGGTATTCGAAGAATGCTTCGCCATAGGCATTGTCATAGTCGAATAAAGTCTTTTTGTATAGATCTCTGATCTCATCCACATGTTCAGAATTATTAATTCTGTCTATCATGGCAAAATCATCACCGTACATATCGTCGTTATCATCAAAATTCTGTATTCTGGGGAAGATAAGTTCTGCCTCAAAGCCACAGTTTACTGGGCCGTTGAGTGCTTTCTTGACTACATCCTTGCTATTGAAGTTTATCTCAACCATGAACTCTGGCTGGCCTGCTTCTTTAAGTAGTCTGCCTGTGGGCAACTTCTTTTTAAGTGTTCTCTTAACAGCACTGCGGCCAAATGCACCTCTGGGCTTAAATTTTTTGAGCTTGTCTGTTTCGGATACTGCTTGATTTTGTCCCTTGCCAGTTGTGGGGCTACCAGTTGATTGTACTTTGCTGATATTACTTCCTGAATTTTGAGGTGGTTTAACTACTTTTTCATCACTGGTGGGCTCAACGTCAGTAGTATCATTGGGTTGTTGAGATAATTCCCCAGCAGATGCTTTTGCTCTTAGATCAGTATTAACATCATCCTTGGGCAATCCTGCAGATTTTCTGTCTCGTTCTGCTTTTGCCCTATCTGCAGTGTCAAGTGCTTGTTGACCACTGGGAACTGGGCCACTGGGAGCAGCCCCAGGTTTAACAGGTTGCTGACCCACGCCACTATATTCAGCTAGGAATACTTCCAGTGTTCTGAGATCTTTTGCCTTCATCTCTTTCTCAGGGGTCTGTTCATGCTACGCAATCTTTTGCTAGCAGGATTAATTCTTTTACTGCGCTGAGCCTTACGACTCATGCGTTTGCCCATGCGAGCTTTTGTTTTCTTGAGTGTCATACGCTTTTTAATATCTATGGGCTTACTGCAATCACTACCAGATTTGACTACTCTGCCCTTTCTGGGACCGCCTGTGCATCTTACAGCACGAGTAATTTTATTGCCGACTTTACGCCAGACCATTCTGGCTTCAGTAATAGTATCTGACGTGATTTCGTCTAATCTCATAATACGCTTAACCTATATCCTCTGACAGACTTCTGTCTGCCTTTGAGACAGTTACTAATATCGCCTTGTCTACAACCCAAAGCATGTGCCGCCTCTACCTGGCTTTCATAAACTATGCCAGTTTCCAGCACTTTAATTCGTTGCCTTTGTATTGCTGGCTTGCCATACCTAGGATTTTTCTCACCACTCAAACTGTCACTTATTGCTTTGCGATGTGCTTCTCCATAAGCACCACGCTTGTGACCTGTCATGCCCTTACAAATGGCATCTCTATGTTCCTTGCTCAGTTTACGGCCCTTATTCCATCCAACGCAACCAGTCATATCAGGTGGCTGAATACCGCCCTTATTAATATTCCAGCCTATCTGTGATGTAGGACGCATTTGTTCTTCATAAGCATACGCATCTTTAGCATCATCAAATTTAGCCAGTACCTCTACATCGTGGTCAGTCTCACAGAACCATTTAGTTCTGCGATGTTCCTGTAGCCTAGTGGATAGCGCCTTACTCACACCTACATATCCCTGAGTCTCAGGGTCAGTGTGATGTTTACGCTTTATCCAATAAACATCTACCATGCTCTACAGCTCCAGTAACGGGCTTTATCTTTCGGTCCTGGACTGTCACAGTTGTGTCTAGCACGGAAGCTCTTGCGAGCCTTGGGATTACTTTTACGTATCTTCATGGCTTTGCCTTTAACACTGCTACCACCATGCCCAAAGTTTACTTTTTTAACGTTTCCTGTTTTGGGGTCTTTGACATATACCTTAAACTTTTTAACATCGCCCTGCATAGGCTTGTTTAGTTTAACTTTACGTCCCTGATATTCTGCTTCTTCTATATCGGATTCAGTAATATTAAAAGTTTTTGTAAATGTTAAATTACCCATGGGACCAGTAAGAGTAAATTCCTCTGGTAAAAAGTCATCATAGTTATCTTCAATTAATAAATCTACATATCTCATAATAACCTCATTAATAGGCTTCCAACTGTAGCTAACAATGTTGTTAACGCTATGGCTACAATACCCACCATCCATGTTTCAAATTTGTTCATTCTTGCCTTGGAATCTTGTTTAAATTCTCGCAACTCTTCAATGAGCATATCTAAACGTAACATAACATTGGTTGCATGAGCATCCAACCTGCCCTGTTCAGTATACAGCTGCTGAATATCAGCTTGCTTGTTAGTTTTTTTAGTGGCCATTATAACATATCCTGTTTGGTAAATTCTAAATTTACGTTATCTATTGTGTTTATAGTTCCCGCATTCAGTACAATTCCATTTAATTCTGTAGTCAATGTATGTATACTATGCACGCCTTCACGCTCAAACGCAAATTTAAATATCCAACCTTTGCCCTCTATGCTAGGAGAACCATAGGCTTCTATGCGCTGTGCACCAATGCCATTTATCTTAACTGGTGTATTCATGATAATTGGCATAGCTCTTAATCCAATAACTTGAATTACCATGTCAAAGTCTTTCTGAGTATTATCACGATAATCGCCAGATGCCGTTATATCGAGCGATGTATACAGAGTAAAATACTCCAGGTTACCAGTTAGTAATTCTGCGCCATAAGCACCGCCTGTCTTACCACTTTGACCATGTACATTGTTATGTAAACTCATGTGTATGTCCTTTACACTATTTATCGGATTTAGATCAGAAAATTATTGTGGGAGGCGTGAAATAAATTTAAAAAGTTTTAATTAGCTTTGGAGTAGTTCCATGCCCCGGCTGCATAAACCATTTGTACCAAAGTTCCGCCATCAGACAACGATGTTGTATTAAATGGCAATACTTGTTTGGATGGTGTTGTCTGCGCAGGAGCTGGGTCTTCAAAAGTTCTAAATTTAGCTTCGACTATGATTAAATTCTTTTCTGCGCCATCGGCAGCTACTAAAGAAATGGATTGCCCTTCCTGACCATCCGGCAAAATATATGTTCCATTTGTTAATACATGGATACTATTTTCCAGGGATAAAATACCAGGAGCTGGCGTGTCAACATTTGTAGCAATAGAACTATTAAAAATTATAGTATTGCTGGCGCCTGCTGAAATATTTGTATTGCCAATATACAGACTATTATCGCTCAGATATAGATGTCTGATTTTAAACTCTGCTGAACCCAAGTCATATTGTGCATTTGTGTCTGGTATAAAGCTTGTGCCCATGGTTATAACATTGGAATTACCATATAAATTATCAACATTTATTGTTAAACCATGGTCTGTTGCGCTAACAGTTTGATTACCCAGGTGAATTGTGTTACCTGCCAGGTATAAGTCATTCCATCTGGCAGTCTGTGAACCTAAATTATATGTGATGTTTGCACTGGGAATAATGTTTCCAGCCCATCCTGCCTCTGCGTAAGCAGTTACTGTTGCATTGCTATATGTGGATGATAATCCAGTAACATTTGCTCCAGTGAAGTCCACGGTATCTATGCTAGTAAAATCCACATTGCCCTGTAAAAATAATGTTTCTACGCCTGACACGTGGCTTCTAAAAATAACGTGTGTTGATTTTACACCAGCGCCGTTATCAGATCTTAAAGCTAATCCATTTCCCACGCTGTCATAGCCATCAATATTATTGACCTGCAGAGTACCGCCGCCTACACCAACTGTAAGTTTTTTCCCAGTGCTGTCATAAACTAAACCTGAGTCCCCTGCCAAAGTACCACTGTTATTAAATTGGACTTGAGTATCGTTGCCAGCAGCATTGTTGTCTATGGTTACTGTATTCCCACCGGATATACTAAGATTGCTGTTTCCACTATCCCAGGTAAGGGTTTGAGCATCTGATCCTATGACATTTGCAAGTATGGTTGTAAAATCTACACTATTACCAGCAGATATTGACAACACATTGGAACCATTATCTAAACTTAAAACTTGAATATTACCATTGGCTTGTAGGTCTGCAATTTGGCCCTGAATTACAGTTATATTTCCTGCATTATCCAGAACTTCCTGTAAAATAACATTGTTACTATTACTAATACTTAGGTTTGCTGTAACACCATCCCAGGATAAAGTTTGGGAGTCTGTGTCAGCAATATTAGCTATTTGGTTTTCTATACTTACAACATTACCCTGAAGCGTAACAATATCATCCTGATTTACACTTACATTATTCTCCAGGGCAGTTACCCTGCCTTCCAACACAGTAATGTTGCCCTGTACAATACCCACATTGCCCTGTAATGCACTTACTTGGCCCTGTAAAGTAGTAATATTACCTGAGTTTCCAGAAATATTGGAAGTATTTTGGGTAATTGCAGTTTGTAATGTGGTTACTTCACCGTCCACATATGTCTGAGTAGCTAATCCGTTTACTAGGTCACTTGCAGTAAACTTTTTATTCACACCAGATTCTATGCCAACTAATATTGTTCCTAGGGCATTTATGTTACCTGCGTCAAATTCTGAAAACTTAATTGTAGCCATGGATATTCTCTCCAAATAATACGACTATTTATCCGATACATTAAATAAAATGTTACAGAAATTTAAGTCAAAAAAAATCCTGCCTAGGCAGGATTTTTAAAAACAGTGGCTAAATTAAACTACTGAGTAAGAACCTGCAGTAACTGTACAAGCACTGAATGCTGTAGCTTCGTTAATAGCTGTTGCCATGTCAGCAGTGCTAGCACCGTTGGACTCAACAGCAACGAACATTACGCGAGCATTGCTGCTTTCGATAATTACAGGGTTGGAAACTGTGCTAAGTGCAGATAAAAGTACTTCTGCATTACCGTTCACAGTGCCTAAATCGCTGATGTCAGCAGTGCCCGATACTTCGTCAATGATTAAGTGATCTAGATTACCAGTCAGGAATTGACCTGCTTCTGGTGCTCCGTTAGTTTTAGTCTGTGCCATTTTAATTCTCCTATTAGAAATTCATTCCCCAAGTATAATATTACTTGAGTATGCAGTTATTTATCTTTTTTTAATTTTTTTTTATCTTTTGCGGCGACTATTCTTGTTTAAGTTACCACCCAGTGCTTTATCAACGTCAAGTAAATCTCCCAGTGTTTTATCCACAGGGGCCAGAGCTTTTTTCAATAATGCCTTGGGAGTGCTTTTGGATAATGCATTTCCAATACCTGCAGGAGCACTTGGCATTGTTCTTGGAGATACTACTTTGGCGTCCGATGGTCGGTAGTAGCGGTCGTGTTTAAGATTTCTGCCCAAGGCGTCCTGTCTAGCTCTGTCTGCTGATGGCGAATTATCTTTCTTAACAGTTGCTGATTTTTGTTTAGTCTTATCTTGCTTTTGTAATTGCGATTTAGTTATGTCCCATGCAGTTGAAATTGCGTCACTAGGTGATTCATCTCTGGCTAACTGCGTTTGGGCCAAAGTGCGAACTTTTGAATGATACTTTTGTGGGATAGCGTCTTTTTTATTTTGCCAAGCCATGTCAAATTCTACTTCTTTGCGTGGATTATTATCCTCAAAAATTTCTGTAAGTCTCATCTTTTACCTGCCCAATATCCTGCTAGTGCACCTATGCCAGCGCCTGCTTTAGAGTATTTATCAGCATCCTTATCCATTTTAGTAGCTATCTTTCTGCCCAGAGAAGCTCCTGCTACAGCGCCAGCGCCAGCAATGGCGGCCCTTTTTAATACTCCAGATTTTTCTGGGTTATCGAACTGCTTGTATTTGCTCATGTTCTGTAATGATCTCAGTAAATCACCTGTTTTGCCTTTTCTGCGCATCTCATCAGCTAGCTTGGATACTGTGCGTTCACGGTTATTTTGACTGCTATCCTTCCAATTCAAAACTTCCCTTCGCAATGATCTAAGTCTGGCAGGCACTGCAAGTTGTCGTTCCAAACGAACTAAGTAGGCAGACAGAGTTTGCAAAATATTTCGGTCGCCTTGGGAAATTCGTTGTAACACTATAAAATGCGCCTTGTCTGCAAAATTAAGACTTTCCAGATAATCTATGCCTTTTTGTTTGTCAGACAGGCTAAGAGATTTAGTATTTGGATATCTGACCTGATGCGCCAGAGTATATAAATCAGTTGCGCTATTTCTAAACAACAAATAATTTCCATAATTGGTAGTCTTTTTTGCATATTGTTTGGCAGTATTGTGCTGTGCACGATCCTGTATCATAAGAGACAGAGCAAGCGTGTTTAAATAAAGTAACTCAGACACAGTATCTGATTTTAAATTTTTACCCATGCCATTGCTTCGATA
>OBMK010002068.1_pt1 | contig 15802 bp, 10 predicted proteins | sample 1539081 | NCBI WGS metagenome assembly OBMK01 (sample SAMEA3355528, study PRJEB22509) | marine metagenome | biome: marine; feature: river plume; material: water | place: USA | collected 2010-08-07 | depth 0.5 m | reverse complement strand
CCACTAAAGTGTTAATTCCATTAGGCTTTATATAGATGTTAATGAGACGACTGATATGGGCACTATAATTTGTGTATGGTTATATATGGGAAGTATGGAAATTTGCAGAGTACTGATGTCGTATATTTAGATACGAAAACTGTAAACTAGTTTTCATTGGTAATTAAATCTTTTTAGATAATAACCATGACACATATTGACAAACTAAAAGATAAACAAACTTTCATATATGAAAGTTAACGATTATGCTAAAACCCAGATAGCACAATATTTTTTTGCTTTAAACCAAGGTGGTTTGAATAGACAATAGTTTTTAAATCAATTCTAATAGAAGAAAGTGGAACTTATAGTCCAAAAATCCGATTGGTTAGTTAAATTAGTAATGACTTTTTTTTTAAATAAACTTAATAAAACATGGCAGTCCATAAAATGAAAGTAAAGGTGCTCGATACTACCAGCTCTTTTGTAGGTATCAAGTACATTAACAGTAATTCTAAGAGCAGAATGAAAGTGGACGATTTCATCAGAGATTACGATAGAGGTATTCTTGAAGTAATAAACCCAGATGCCATAGTAAAACTTATAGGAAAAAAGGCTCCAAAAGCTAAAAAGGAGGCTGAATAGACAACTTTATCCCGCATAAAAAATCCTCCTCAGGAATACTGATGAGGATTTTTTGGTTATATCGAAGTTCGAAATTAGACCAATTCACCATTCTAAATTCCCTTTCATACCTTTACTATTATGAAGAACATCCTATTATATGGTCAGACAGTGAAGCTGACAGACACAGGGATTATTAAAGCACTACTCCAAAAGCTAGAAGACTCCCCTCTAGACTATTATATATTCGATGGATACAAATTATCTTTAAATGAAGCTAGTATAGAATATAAAGATCGATCTGCGATCAATACCAAGGATGATCTAGAGACCAATGCTATTGATCTCATCATTACACTAGGTGGGGATGGCACGATACTAAAGGCAACTAATCTCGTGCAAGATCTAGATATTCCTATCATGGGTATCAATATGGGTAGATTAGGATTCTTAGCCAATATCGAAAAGTCGAAGATCCTGTCAGCCGTAGATACCATTATCGCAGGAGATTTCTTTACTGAAGAACGTAGCATGTTGTCTCTCCAGAGTAATTTACCCCTGTTTGAGGATATGCCTTTTGCTCTCAATGACTTTACTGTACATAAGAGAGATACCTCATCCATGATCACAATTACAGTGATGGTAGATGACAAATATCTCAATTCCTATTGGGCGGATGGTTTGATCTTTAGTACACCTACAGGTTCAACAGGATATTCACTGAGTTGTGGTGGTCCTATAATATCACCAGACTCTGGCAATATTGTCATCACACCTATAGCACCACATAATCTTAATGTAAGACCCATAGTCATATCTAATGATGCAGAAATCAGTATCAGAGTAGAAGGAAGATCAGAAAATTTTCTTTGTACGATGGACTCTAGATATGAAACCATTACAGCAGAGCATAAGATCACACTTACAAAATGTCCATTTCGTACCAAGCTAGCACATCTCAACGGCACAGATTTCATGCAGACTATCAGAGAAAAAATGCTTTGGGGATTGGATAAGAGGAATTAGAGAAACAGTGGCTTGCGCATTACAAGCTCATGGACTCCGAAAAACAAGATCTATTAAACACAGATCAATAATAGCTATTACAAGAAGTGAATTTCTTAGTTGTTAAGAGAAGCCTTAAGGCGGTACAAAAAGGCTTGCTGAAAAATCAACAAGCCTCTGGAATATCGTTTTGTAAGATTACTCTTACTTCTTTTTATTGCTTTTTTGTAGGTAGTTTTCTAATGCCATCGACATGGATGGTGACTCGGGAGCAGGTGCTTTGATATTGACGATAAGATCTCTATCATCTACAGCTTTAGCAGTTGAGTTGCCAAATACTGCTATACGTGTATCTTTCTGTTCGTATCCTGGAAAGTTCTCAAATAGAGAATCAATACCGAGAGGGCTAAAGAAGATAAGTACGTCATATGTGACATTTTCTAGATCAGATAGATCACTAGCCACTGTTCGATACATCATTAGATCTTGGAAATCAAGATCTTTTTTCTTTAGATAACTCACTACGTCTTTAGCTCCTAGATTAGAGCATGGAAGAATAAATTTCTCTTTACTATGCTTCGTAAAGTAGTTATTGAGGTCGTCGATACGTCTCTTCCCTACAAAAACTTTCCGCTTTCTGTAAACAATGAATTTCTGTAGGTAATTAGCGATTGCCTCAGATAGACAGAAATACTTAGTATCTTGTGACATCTGTATTCTCATATCTTCACACAATCTGAAGAAGTGCTCAATAGCATTCTTACTGGTGAAAATTACAGCAGAGAATTCATCTGGACGAATTCTGTTTTTTCTGAACTGTTTTTCAGTTACAGGTTCGACGTGGATAAATTGTCTCCAGTCGATTGTCAAACCCCATTTTTTCTCTAGATCGTAATATGGTGATCTCTCAGGCTTTGGCTGAGACACGAGAATAGTCTTGATTTTCTTAAAAGAATCCTTTTGCGCAGGCTGCTGTGCAGTATTTGTACCCTTTAACGCCATAAATACTTCGTTTGTTAACCCTTTACTATTAATTCCTAATCACTTTCCTATTGTTCACCTAGTATTTTCAGTAGAATTAAAATAGGTGCAATTTCGAAAGTGCAAAGGTAGATAAAAAATTGAAATAGATTCTCACCAATAAATCTAGCACCAACAAGAAGTCCTCTAGCTAACCTAATTAGTAAGAGTATTATTATCAATCCGATGCCTACTTTCAGAGCTGCGCTACTTATCTCAACTGGGCTGAATGCGACAACTAGATTTACTGGAATGAGTACAAGACCTAAGAATATGTTGAATGACATGATCGTAAAACTATACAGGCTGCTGTCCTTTGAGATGTTGAATATGTTACCGATAAAGGCCATACTGATATGCCTCAGTAGGTAAGTGACCGTTACAGCACCGTAGATTACTAACCAATTGTTAAAGCCATCAAACCCTTTATAATACTTGGCCATTAAGTATATAAAACAAGTTAAATTGATGAAAAATATCATATATAGCATAATATAATGCCCAGATAGACCATTATTTTCTTCTCTTTTCAATAGTTTGAGGACATTTTCATTAGTGATGGACTTTACAATTTTGGAAATAACGTTTCGCTGTACATTAATTACTATTGCCAGTAGCAAGAGCGTAAAGAGCACTAACCAAAAAATGAATGTATTACTCGAATATTTTAAATGAACGATAGATCGTCTATAACTTTTTTTAGATTGACTAGTTGTGTTTGCTGATTTGGCTTGCTCTTTAAGCTCACTTCGTCGATACGGTACGTGCGATACTTCGAAAGGATTATCAAGCATATAGTCCATATCATCCGCATCTATATCTACTTCATCCGACTCTTCATCTTTGGTGCCGCCTAAGTTTTCAACTTTTATACTGCCTTGGTTAGTATTAGTTGACGGTATAGATGCATTCGGATCATCATTTCTGTAAACTTCAAAGCTATTTTTACTATTTTTTTGATCACTTTTTGGTGTCTTTGCTACTACTGTATCAGTACTGTTTTTATCTGTTCTTATTATTTCAAAAGGATTTGAACTTTGCTGCGCTTGACTAGTATAGGCAAGTAACAAATTTAAGCTGACTATTACATATTTGAAAATCCTCTTCACGATCACAAAGTTAAAATTTTTATTCTCATACAGATATAGAAATGAGGTGACTTTGATTAGACTGCGATGAGCGTTATTTGTAAATCCTATGTTGAATTTACAATTCAATATTTACGATTGTGAAATCACACTGGTAAATATACATTTCAGAGTGATGTAAATGGATACCTTTTACAAAATGCAAATCTTCGTTAATAAGCTGTTAAGCGAAAGCCTTGGTCGGTAATTATCTATTATCTTACTCCCTGTTAACCAAACTATATTCTTAGGTATATGCCAGGAAACTTAATTAGACGACTATTACTACTTGGCGCATTGGCTATTATAGGTATTATATCGATTCAGTCATATTGGCTGCTCAAGACTTGGGATCTCAAGGATAAAGAATTTGATCAGACTGTCCATATAATGCTTAGACATGTTGCGGATCGTATTGCTGACTTTCATGAAACAGAGCTACCTAAGACCAAACTCATACAGAGGCAGTCATCTAATTATTATGCTGTTAATGTCAACAGTCCAATCAATGCGAGTGTATTGGAAGATTTTCTATACCAAGAAATGAATAATCATGGACTGAGCACCAATTTTGAGTATGCGGTTTATGATTGCTTCAGTAAGGATCTCATTTATGGCAATTATTGTGAAATGGGAGAACAGACGGAAAAGCAGGCTGAGTCTGAAGAGCTTCCAACGCTTGATAATCTCGAATATTACTTCGTAGTAAGATTCCCAAGTAGAGAGAGTTTTCTGTTGAGTAATATGAATATGACGCTTGCATTTGCCGCGATTGCCATATGTTCTGTGTTGTTTTTCTTGTATTCTATATGGGTGATCGTAAAGCAAAAAAGGCTGTCAGAGCTCCAAAGAGACTTCATCAATAACATGACACACGAGTTTAAAACTCCTATCTCTAGTATCAAGATCGCAGCTGATGTATTGGCCAAAGATCCGATGGTTCAAGACAATATCAGACTTAGTAATTATTCTAATATTATTATTGATCAAAATCAAAGGCTCAACGATCAGGTGGAGAAAGTCCTAAACGTAGCTAGACTAGAAAAGGATAATCTAGAACTCAAAAAGGAAGAATTTGATCTCACAGTAGAGCTTAGAAATATAATAGAGAATGAGAAGATCAAACTCAAAGATGGACAACTTACATACGATCTAGTCGATGATCCCGAATTGATTAATGCGGATAAATTACACTTTACTAACGTGGTTTCTAACATACTCGACAATGCGGTGAAGTACAGTAAAAAAAAGCCTGAGGTACATATATCTATGACCAAAAAAGGCAATAAAGTATGTATAACTATTACTGATCAGGGAATTGGTATACCGAAAGAACAAATCAAAGAAGTTTTTGATAAATTTTATAGAGTATCTACTGGAGATGTCCACGATGTCAAAGGTTTTGGCCTTGGCCTATTCTATGTTAAGAATATATCTCAAGCGCATGGGTGGATATCAAAAATAGAGTCTGAAGTAGGTAAGGGAACTACTTTTTCCTTAGATATATTTGTCTAATATATAATTAGGGATACATATGGATACGATAATAATTGAAAATAGAGTTTTTAATATGAATTGATATTTAATAAAACAATAAATTTACTAATGCAGAAAAATTTGGTGTAACCGTTATGAGCGAAAAAGCAACTATACTATATGTAGAAGATGATGAGACACTAAGTTTTGTTACTAAAGATAACCTAGAATTAAATGGATATAACGTAGTACATTTTGCGGATGGTAAATCTGCATTGGATCACTTTACTAAGTACAACTTTGATTTATGTATTCTAGATGTGATGCTGCCAGAGATGGACGGCTATACACTTGCGAGTAATATACGTAAGTCTGATATAGAAACGCCAATACTATTCCTTACCGCCAAGTCACTCAAGGAAGATAGAATACACGGACTTAAGTTAGGTGCAGATGACTATATTACTAAGCCGTTTAGTATAGAAGAGCTAATATTAAAAATAGAAATATTTCTCAAAAGGAAGTTTGTCAATCAACCAGCTACTAATAATACTGCGCTTGGTAAGTTTACCTTTGATCATCGTAATCTTAAGCTGCATTCTGAAGATGGCTCTGTAAATCTTACACAAAAGGAAGCTGACCTACTTAAGCTTTTGCTGGACAACAAGAATAATACACTTACTAGAGAGAATGTTCTAAAGAAGATTTGGGGAGAAAATGATTATTTTTTAGGACGAAGCATGGATGTTTTTATTAGTCGTATAAGAAAATATTTGCGTCCAGATCCAAGGCTTAAGATAGAGAACGTACACGGAGTAGGGTTCAGACTTTTAGAAGAAGAAGTTATAGATTAAAGTCTAGAAAAAATAAATTTTACAATAGTAAGTGAAGTGCCACAATTACTTAATTACCTATTCAACAAACGACCTAGTCTTTTAAGAATAAATGATAGAAAAAAGACATACAGCCATCATTATCGATGATATGAAATTGGCTAGAGCCACTCTCCGTCTAGAAATCAGTGATACACTTCCTGGCATACAAATAATAGGTGAGGCAGACGGTGTTGTCCAAGGTATAAAACTGGCAAAGGATACTAAACCAGATATCGTTTTTCTAGATATAGAAATGCAAGATGGAGATGGGTTCGATGTGTTAGATATACTAACGGATCTCAATAGTAAAGTGATTTTTGTGACTGCAAGTAATGAATATGCGATCAAAGCATTTCAGTATGCGGCAGTAGATTATATTATGAAGCCAGTCGATCCAGACTTACTCAGGAAAGCAGTAGAGAAGGTCATCAAACAGGGCAAAACACAAAAAGAACAAATTTTGCTGGTGAAAGAGCAGATGAAAGGAGACAATAAACCATCGACTAAACTAGCTTTGCATACCTCTGACAAGATACAAATAGTAGATTTTAGTGAGATTATTAGGCTTGAGGCTATGGGCAACTATACTACATTCTATCTCCAAGATGTAAGTAAAGTATTAGTAACTCGTACGCTCAAAGAGTATGATAGACTTCTTAGTCCATCAGGATTTCTCAGGGTACATCAGTCGCATCTTATCAATCTCGAACATGTCGCGGCTTACGTAAAGAGTGATGGAGGATATATATCTATGAAAGATAATAGTCATGTGCCAGTATCTGTACGTAAAAAACCAAAAGTTACTGAGATCTTGTCTTCTCTGTAGTAATTCTATGCATAAGCCTTAAATGCTGATTTCATCGCCTGCATTTATTACGACACGGATGTCTTGAAAACAAAAAAGAAACATCATCTTTGTATCTGCATGACCCAAACAGATCTCATACAAGAAAGCATCGAAAAAATAAATGAACTTGGAAGTAAGAGAACTCCTTTTTTCTTTATGATAGATTTTGAGATGAAAAAGCCAATCATCTATCCCTTAGATGAATTGCCGGAGCATATATGGTATGATCTCAATGGTGTGTCAAATAGGAAGGCAAACGAGACAGATTCTGTATTTTTTCGATTTGAGCCTAATCCTGTAAGTAAACAAGAGTATACTAAAGCTTTCGCAATAGTACAAGGACACCTTCAATATGGAAATACATTTTTACTCAATCTGGCATTTCCGTCTCAAGTAGATACTGAGCTATCGTTAGAAGATATATACCATCGTAGTGAAGCTAAATATAAGCTACACCTCAAGGATGAATTAGTGGTATTTTCCCCAGAGATATTTGTACAAATTAAAGATGATTACATCTACTCTTATCCTATGAAAGGGACAATAGATGCAGAAGCGATGGGTGCAGATCTAAATATACTTAACGATAAGAAGGAGACAGCTGAACATAGTACTATAGTAGATCTTATCCGTAATGACCTTAGCATGGTAGCTAAGGAAGTCCGAGTGACAAAATTTAGATATATTGATACAATTAAGACTAATGTAAATAAGCTCCATCAGGTGAGTTCTGAGATCCGAGGAAAACTATCTAGTGATTTTCATGATCGACTGGGTTCGATATTATTTACATTGCTTCCAGCAGGAAGTATCAGTGGTGCACCTAAGCCAAAAACATTAGAGATTATTAGAGAAGCTGAGGTGTATGATCGCGGATACTATACAGGTGTATTTGGTGTCTATGATGGAGAGACTCTTGACTCAGGTGTGATGATCAGATATATAGAGCAAACAGCAGATGGCTCACTCCAATATCGTAGTGGTGGTGGTATTACCGCAATGAGTGATCTCGAAACCGAATATCAAGAACTAATAGATAAAATATATGTCCCTACTCATTGAAAGTATAAAGATATTCAATGGTCGTATTTACAATCTTCGGAGACATGAAAATCGTATACAGCGAAGTAGGGTAGCGCTTATTTCAAAAGATATAACACCCATACCACTTCGTAAGTATATTGAAATCCCTATCGACCTTCGTCAAGGATTAGTCAAATGTAGAATAGTGTATAAGGAAGATATTCAGGAGGTTTCATATACCCCTTACCTGCCGAATATCATAAAATCTTTAAAGCTTGTAGAGAGCAACTTAATAGATTATCAATACAAGTATTTGGATCGTACTCATATCAAAGAGTTATATGCACAACGAGGTAATTGTGATGACATCATCATGGTGAAAGATAGAATGCTTACCGATAGCTCTTATGGCAACATAGCCCTACTTAAAGATGGTGTTTGGTATACGCCTTCAACTTGTCTGTTGAATGGAACTCGCAGACAACAATTGATTGATCAGGGTAAAATACTAGAAGCAGATATTCCAGTTGTAGATATTGATCAATATGAAAAAATATGTCTTTTCAATGCGATGATTGGATTAAATAAAAGTACTATTCTTATACCGTCTATCGTGAAGTAGTTTTATAAGTGTAAATCTTAATAATTCTAGTTTTCTATTTGATTAAAGTAAGATCGTTTACCATGGTTTCAGAAGTCCCATCAATATAATCTATTGTCAACTGATAGATATATACTCCAGGATTCAAATCCCTTCCATTGCTTGCCCCGTTCCACATAATAGTACCATCAGAACTTATAGAATTATGCATTTGATTTCCCCATCGATCGAATACAATAAGTTCTATTTTAGTCGTCAATTCATTTTCAAAGGTCAGTAGAAATTCATCATTTGAACCATCTCCATTAGGAGAAAAAATATTAGGAAATACTTGTATGATTACATTAGGTGATACAATTACTGTGATATTTATTATTTGTTCGCAGCCATCTTCATTGGTAACTGTTAATTCATATATTGTAGTCGTGGATGGAGAAGCTATTGGCTCCATACAATCGACACAACTTAGAGTAGAATTTGGTGACCATTCGAAAGAAAGATTATTCTCAAACAACTCTCCATCAAGGAGAACTGAATTGCCTTCGGTAATATCATGTGTCAATGTGTAATCTGCTAGAGTTACTGAAGTGGATCCAGTGATATTTACTTGATTACTTATACTGATGCATCCATTATCATCTAATATTTCAATAGTATATTGACCTTCAGAAAGTGAGCTTATAAAAAACTCATTTATGATTACGTTATCGATCAAGACACTGTAAGGAGATGTACCACCCTGAATGTTTTCGATAGTAATATCTCCACTCTCAAGACCAATGCATGAAATATTTGTAGTTTGAAGATCATATGTAATAGGAGTGGGCTCATCAATAGTGAATGAGCTGTCAAACGTACAGCCATTCATGTCGCTTATAGTTATGGAGTAAGCCCCACTTGGCACTTGATCAATTATCGAAGCATTTCCAAGATTTGTAGTGCTCCAAGTATAATTGTAGTCTGGTAATCCACCAGTTGGTACAAATTCCAACTGAGCCAATTCGCCGTTGCAAATTATAGTTTCGATTAAATTCCATGATCCAGTTAAGGCATCAAATAAATCATTTATTACTTCGGTTGTAGTGAAAATAACTGTACCATCATTTTCTATAATAGAAACTTCGTATGAGCCAGAATTTAGGTTTTCAAATTGATAATTATTTTGCTCTACACTTACATTTATGTTGGATTGAATTCCAGTGGAAAGTTCTTCTAATAAAATAATATAAGGTATTGGAATTTCTGATAGTATTTCAATGTCAATCAACCCTAAACTTCCACCTACACAATTATTTCCTACGGCACTTACGTTGACTTCAATAGCACAAGGCATTAGAGATACTGTACTAGTGATGATACTATCACAGCCAAAACTAGTGGTAAATGTATCCATAAATACGCCTGCTGAAAATTGCCAAGCACCCATCAAGAATATACTATCCCCTTCACAAATTGCAAAAGATTGATCCTCTTCTGTAGTATTATATAATGATACGGTAATTACTATAGTACTATCACATCCTAATTGACTAGTTAATGTTTCAGTACCTGATAAGTTATTTTGATCATAAGTAACACCATTAATGATAAAACTCTCATTACTACAAATAGTGGTGTCGAGAATATTTTGAGCTACAGGATAGTAGTTTAAGTCTATTGTAATAATACTATCGCAGCCCAAATAACTTCCTCCTACGATAGTCTCTATATCTGATGGATTGTTAATGTTGTATAATACATCATTGACCAAAGTGTCGAAATCACTGCAATAGATGCCATCAATAATATTTTGTGATGGAGACTCAAAATTTAGATTTATAGTAATAATACTATCACAACCCAAAGAGCTTCCTCCAACAATCGTTTCTACGTCTGATGGATTATCAAAATCGTATAATACGCCGTTGACGATAGTATCAAAATTGACACAATAAATACCATCAATTACATTCATAGATGGAGCGACAAAAGTTAGATTTATATCAAAAGTAGTATCACAATTGACACCAGGAACAATGAGTAGATTCGGATTGTTGGTTGCATCGAATATAGTTCCACCTATCACAATAGATCCACCTTCACATAAAGTGTCTGTCCGCATTATATTTATGCCATTACTAAACTGTAAATCTATATTGACTAGACTATCACATCCATTCGAAGAAGCACCGATCAATACTTCCTGACCAAAAGGATTAGATTCATCATAAGTTACAGTATTTACAATAATAAAGTCACCTTCACATAATAGGGGGTTGATCAATGAATCTACTTGAGGAAAGAATGATATATCTACAATGATCAAACTATCACAACCACTTTCGGCATTAATGGTAATTTCTTCATAAGGATTTGCTTCTGTGAACCAAGTAGAGAAGTAATTGGTGGAATCCCCTGGACATATTGTCTCTAGTATGTAGCTTGTATCTACATCTTCAAAGGAAACATTGATGTTAATAAAACTGTCACACTCTATTCCGTCGATCGTATCTATAAAAGATGAATTTCCAAAAAAGAATTCTAAATCATCAATGAACAATGTATCAAAAATACATATGGAAGTATCCAATTGGAATACGTTGGCAGGAAGCGAAGTGATCCACAATGAATCTATTGTTACGGAGTTACATAAATCTCCTTGCACATTTTCTATAGTCAATAGCAAAGAGTCTAAATTGCTAAAATTTAGTGTGTCATTTGAAAATGCAATTTGTGATTGATCATTACATAGATATACAGAAAAATCGTTGGTAGAACTCGATAATGTAGTTGTGGCTGGCGGTGTTCCACTCTGATTTTCTGCAGACAAGTCGTAAGTAAATGGACTCCCTCCTATTACCGATATATTAATCTCTTGACATATATCATAACAGAGTTCTACTGTATCAATTTCAAATACTCCTTCTGGAATCGCATTGAATAGGATGGTAATATTAGCTGTGTCAAAAGGACAAGTAATTCCATCACCAACTATATATTGATAGATGTATTGTCCAGGAGATATGACATCAGTATTTAACAAGTTTCCATTCAACCCTCCACTAAGATCGATATCATTATAGACTCCGCCAAAATCTGCGTTGACAAGAAAATCATCTAAATTAATTACTCCTGCAATACATATAGTTTCCATTGAATCGTCACCTGCTGATAATGAAAAATCAACCGTAATTGTTAGTATTGACTCATCCATGCCGCAAGGATCTGATGATTGACCCACTTGATATATAAATCCAATTGTTTGGCCAGCTAATCCTGAAGTATTGACAATAGAACCAGATAAAACTCCTGAAGATGTTGGATCTAAAAAAATGCCCCCTGGACTTGCAGATGCGTCCAACAAATCATTGAGATCAAAAGTATTGCCTTCACATACGGTTGTAAAATTATCCTCACCGGCTTGTACAGTAGATTCTACAATAATAACCAACGAAGCTTGATCAATTCCACATATATCACCAGGAAAACCAACTTCATATATAAAATCAATAGTCTGTCCTTCCAACCCAGTTGTGTTTACAATCGAGCCATTGAGAATACCTAAATCATTTGGATCTAGATATACACCACCTAAATCGGCATCACTACCCAATATATCATTCAAATCAAATAATTCACCATCACATACCGTCGACACATTATCTTGACCAGCTTCAGAAAGAACTCCTATTACTAAAGTTAAGGTTGCTTCATCAACACCGCATGGATCTGCTGCATCTCCCACCTGATAAACATAATCAATTGTAAGCCCACCTAAGCCAAGTGTATTTACTGTCGAGCCAGAAAGAGAACCTGTAGCTGCTACATCTAAAAATACTCCACCGGCATCTGCATTTATATCCAATAAGTCGTTTAAATCGAAAAAATCTTGTTCACATACTTCCGCAGAATTATCAATACCAGCATTGGGAGCATCTTCGATAATTAATGTTAGTGTTGCCTGATCCACTCCACAAGCATCAGTGCCATCACCCACTTCGTATATAAAATCAAGCGTTTGGCCCTCAAACCCAGTTGTATTTACCATAGATCCATCTAAAGCGCCAGTTGCTCCAGGGTCAGAGAAAGTACCACCTAGATCTGCAGCAGCATCCACTAGATCATTAAGATCAAATATAATCTCTGCACAAACGGTTTCAGAGTTATCTGCTCCTGCGACAGCTTGTGCCTCTATTATCAATGTAAAAGTAGCTTCATCAGATCCGCATAAATCCCCAGGAAGACCTACGGTATATAAAAAATCAATTGTTTGGTCCGCTAGTCCCGAGGTATTGACAATAGATCCAGATAAGGAACCTGTTGCCGCTGGATCTGAAAATACTCCATCTACGTCTGCACCTGATTCTACAAGATCACTCAAATCAAACTCAACGCCTTCGCATATAGTTTCAGTGTTGTCAGTTCCAGCATTTGGAGACGGTATTGAACTTACCGTAACAGTATTTACAGTAGTACAATCATTATCATCCGTAATAGTGACATCATAAGTGCCTGGTGTAAGATTTACAGTCTGTCCTTCTTCCGAATTACTCCATTCGTAAGAGTCGTAGGAGCCCTCTACTACGCTCACTGTGATCGATTCGTTATCACACACTATTGGATCAGCCGGATCAAAAGTAATAGGAGCATCTGGAAAAGCTTCGATTGTTATCTCATCAGTATCAGTACACCCATTACTATCCGTTACCGTAATTGAATAATCTCCTGGTCCCACATTAATACTCTGTGCTGTTTGTCCATTACTCCATAACCAATCGTCATAATTACCACCAAATAATGAATTAGTACCCCCAGCACAAGATTCCAAATCCATACCGAGATCAATTGGATCATCGATAGCGCCTTCAGATATAGTTACTGTTACGCATAAATCATATTCTAAAATGATATATTCTTCTGAAAGAGCATTTTGACCGCAAGGAGTTCCCTGGTCCATAACAGGCACAATATCAACTGATATATTGTCTCCAAACTGGAAATCTTCAGGAGGACCATTATACGAAAAAGACTGATCTACAAAGTTAGGTGTATTAGGCTCGCCTATTAAATTAGATGTGTTACAAGATGCGGGGGTGAAATCCTCACAGCCTAAAGCAATATTGTAATAAAAAGCACCAGGAGGATTGCATCCAGCTGGAAAGTCATAATCTACGCTGGTGCCTGTAATTTCTATTGAAACATTAGATATATATTTACAATCTCCAAATGTATTCTCGGGTAAAGTAAAATTATGCATACTAGCCTGGCTATGTATAACTGTAGACCCATTATTAAAGTCTTTTCGATCTAAATCGATGGTAGCATTTGCTTCAGTTTGACAAGGTAGTTCTTCCACTTGTGCTTCTATGTCAGAAATAGTAAGAAGTCCAATAAGAGCAATAAAATAAATTCTCAAATAGAAAGAAATAACAGAAGATGATTTTGACATAAAAGCTCGTTTACGAAAGTGATACATATCACTCTTTATTTTAATAAGTGTCGAAATTACACTTAGTTGGCATATTTTATAGAAAACTCTCCTTTTGTTATGGTAAATTTTTTCTATTTTGCGCTCTGAAATATTTTACACCAACCTGTAAATTCTTCTTCGCCCTATTCTCAAAATGGGTGCTTGAACCTACTAATCATACAACAACTTAACTATATAAGGAGTTTGTGGGGAGGCGTGATATTTTTATTTAATAGAAATTTTTGCAACCAACCCAAAAACTCATGAAAGTTAATTTACTATTATCAAGTATCTTTTGTTTTGTAGCATTCACTGTGCTTGGACAACAATCTGACTACTGTAGCACCCCAACACTTCATTTTGCTGGTGATCCAGGCTCAGAAATCCTTTTAACTATAGAAAATACAAGTACTAGTACTATGCAGGTAACTGCAGAGTCAGCTGATGCAGTAGATCCTATAGATCTACTTGATGTTATTGGTGGGACTGGAGCTGCAATATCCGCTCCAGTAGAAACAACACCTGGATCAGGGGTATATTTTGTTACTCTTACCTGGACTGGTACTCCTCCGACAGATGTATTACTCAATGTTTTGTGGAGTAAGGAGTCATTTGGAGGAAACTGGCAATTATCTCAAAACGATGTAAGCATACCATTTGATGCTACTTGCCCATTAATTGTGCCTTGTGATCTATTAATCACGGGAGTTTTTGATGGTCCATTGTCTGGTGGTGTACCCAAGGCTATAGAGTTCTATGTTCTTGAAGATATAGCTGATCTTAGTTTGTTTGGGTTTGGATCTGCTAATAATGGAGGTGGATCAGATGGTCAAGAATTTACTTTTTCAGCAGTACCGGCAACCGCTGGTGATTATATCCATGTTGCTAGCGAAAGTGTTAGTTTTAATAATTATTTCGGTTTTGAGCCTGACTACACCTCAAGTGCTGCCAGCATTAATGGTGATGATGCAATAGAATTATTTTATAATGGTGATGTAATTGACTTGTATGGTGTTATCGATGTAGATGGTACTGGACAAGATTGGGATTATCTAGATGGATGGGCTTACAGAAACAGTTCAGTTTCCTGTCCTTCAGCTACGTTTGACATTGAAGAATGGAATGTTAGTGGTATAAATGTTAATGATGGTGAAACATCAAATTCAACTGCTGATACTCCATGGCCAATAGAAACGTATTCTCCACCACTCCCAACGCCGACTACCAGTGCACCGACTCCTGACTGTGATCCTGCAGATGTAATATCAATGTTTAGTGATGTCTACGAGGATGTACCAGTGGATACATGGTTGACACCATGGTCAAATGCTACAGGTGGAGATATAGTTCTTATCGATGGTAACGAAGCTAGATTATATGAAAACGTAGATTTCTTAGGAATAGAAACAGTAAGTAACCAAATTGATGCATCAGGAATGACGGATTTCCACATTGATGTATGGACACCAAACATGACGACATTTAGAGTCAAGTTGGTAAATTTTGGACCTGGAGGTAATTCAGAGTCAGAAATCGCATTTACTCCAGTCTTAGATGGTTGGAACACATATGTAATACCGATGGCTGATTTTACTGGACTCACAGGTACTAGTAACATTGCTCAGTTGATTCTTTCAGGACTACCTGTTGGTGAAGGAACACTGTATATAGATAATGTATATTTTTCAAATGCAAATTGTCCAGTTCTTGCGATGCCAGCGGCACCGACTCCTGACTGTGATCCTGCAGATGTAATATCAATGTTTAGTGATGTCT
>OBMK010002067.1_pt1 | contig 15810 bp, 29 predicted proteins | sample 1539081 | NCBI WGS metagenome assembly OBMK01 (sample SAMEA3355528, study PRJEB22509) | marine metagenome | biome: marine; feature: river plume; material: water | place: USA | collected 2010-08-07 | depth 0.5 m | reverse complement strand
ACTCCGCTTGGGGTGAGCTACAGGAAATCAGAGCTAGAACACGTAGAGAACGTAAGGAGAGAGAAGCTGCTAATAGGCTCCGTAAGCAAGAGCTAGTGGAGAGGGTAGTTGTTATTGGGGGTACTCTGACTGTGTTGTCTATTATAACTAGTATAGCTGTACTTATAATAATGTCATCAAAGGGAATGTTATAAATGTCTGACGGGTTACAAGGTATTGGCTCAATGCCTTTCAACATAGCAAGTGATATACACCATCAATCTAGGGTTCGTGAGAGTATTAATAACCACTTGGTAGAGCAGAGAGTTGAAAAAGAGCACAGAGCTAGTCACAAACACCTAGAGTCTCTTAGAGAACAAAGACTAGATTTAGCTAAAGGGTACGATAGGTTTGGTGCAGAAACCCACAGCTTAAAATCAGAGTCTACTACTTTAAACATAGAGGTTTAACATGACAGTTGCAATGGAACGTATACTAGCTTGGAAACTACTACCACGACTAATGATGTTAGTTATGACTGGTATGTACATCAGAGTAATCGAGTGGTTTATGTCGCTACCCCCAGAAGCCATGACATCCCAAGCCACTGCACTGACTGCAACCGTCACAGGAGCTTTAACAGGAGCCTTTGCCGTTTGGCTAGGTAATGAAAAATGATTGGTCAAATAATAGGTAGTGTAGTTGGTCTAGCTACAAGTGTAATCGACAGTAAGACACAGATCAAACTTACTGAGGCTGAGATTAAGAAGAAACAGCTTACAGGTGAGATTGACTGGGATCTAGCTGCTATACAGGCTACACAGAATAGCTGGAAAGATGAATGGATAACCCTACTTTTCAGTATTCCCCTGATTTTAGCATTTTGTGGTGATTGGGGTAATGCTATAGTACAGGCTGGTTTTGCTGCACTTGAGACTATGCCAATATGGTATCAGTATTCCCTTGGTGGGATCGTCAGTGCATCCATAGGAATCAGATCAGTATCTAAATTCTTCGGTAAATAATAACAACAAAAAGACTACCCCAGACAAACTTAAGCCCCTGTATCCTTAGTTGGACGCAGGGGCTTTTTTCATTGTGTCATTGCTTTAAATGTACTGGTTAAAGACTTTAGTAGGTTACTCAGTGTAAAGTAAGCATAATCTACTTCTTGTTGTAGTTTATGTACCTTCCAGACCAAGTAGAGTGTAATACCTAAGTGTACTAAGTCTATTGACTGATCTAGGCTTATCATTTCTTACTCTCCACCTGTAGGAGCTTATCTAAATACCAGTTAGCCTTCTTAAGATCCTCTAAGCCGTTCTTGTAGCGCCACCTATGAAGGTACTTAGCTATATTCCCTCGTAGGTAGCCTACAAACTCATCCTTGCTTAGGAAGTCCTCGATGTATTTAATACACTCAATAGTGCCTTGTCCGTAGTGTGGTGGACTGTTTACATTATCAGGTTCCATCTTACCTAAATCCCACTTAGCCATTATAGTCTCCTATGTTAAGTCTACAAGTTCACACGTATCCCCACTGCAAGCCATTGTTTGACTACCAGCAGTGTTGTCTTCATTCTCATACTCTGAAAGTTCAGACCAGTCAATAGCCTTTGGCATAATAGATAACAATTCTTCATAGTCCTCTTTAGTACAGTCCTGATAGGGTGCTTGCTGATAAGTATGATCTGAGTGAGGTAAGAACGATACCCCTGACATCTCATCAAAGTGTTCGTAAACAAATGCCCCTACAGCCATCCACTCAGCATCACGTACAGAGATCGTCACGCTAGGCTTATGTTCGCACCATGAGCGTTGATACGTCAGCCACAGCTCTAGTTGCTCTATGGCTGTCATATCGTTTCTAGTAACTGCCCCTACTGGTGATTTAATTGGGAAGCTAAAGACTGTAGTTGTGTCACCCTTCATCACACATGGTTCGTTAGGTACACCCTTATCAATCATAAACTTCGTCAGCGGGTCCTTGTTATCTCCACGCACAGTACGAACATAATAAGGGCTATGACGAGCATGGATGCCACTAGCAGAATCAACAAGTTGGGAGACAGTACCACTTGGTTTAACGCAACTGATAGCAGCAGAAGCAGGGATGTTAAGGCGTTCAGCCCACTCAGCATTCGTAGATATTGCAACATCTTTTAACCTTTCTAATGTTTTATCAAGACCAGCATTTTGACTGGCAGTTAATCTGTTGTCCATAATGCCCGTTAGGGATACACCTAGTAATCTCTCCTCTTCTGTGTTCTTGTTCCAGATCTTACGCAAGTAAGGGAACTTAGTCATAGACGATTGGATAGTACCTAGTATCGTAGCTAGGCGTACCTTACGCTCTAAATCATCAAGGGTGTCTGTAGCCCGTACCACAACCTCTGTCAGGTTACAAAATTGGTTTGGCCTAAGTATGATTTCGCTACAGGGGTTAGTACCGAACTCGTAGTTAGGATCTCTACGTCCATTCTTAGCTGCTTGTACCTTGCTTGCTTGACGGTTAAAGACACCACGTTCCCCTGACTTACTTTCCACTAGGGCTTGCCACTCCCGCATGAATGTCTCCATGTCAGGCTTCTCTGTGTAGCTCACACTATTGTTAGCCAATGCACGATGGGCTGCTGTTTCCCACCACTGTCCTGACTTAGCGTGACGCATACGATCATCAGATAAGTTAGACAAGCTAATCATAGCACTACGACGAACACCACCAACTACAACAATCTGACCGATAAAACACATAAGGTCATGGCACTCAATACTTGACAACTTACGACCTTGTGCGTTCTTAAATGTCTGAATGGTAAAGTTAAACAGTTCAACTAAAGGTGCAGGTCCAGATGCTCTACCACCAAATGTCTTTAGTCGTGAGCCAGCAGGACGTACAAGACCAATGTCCCATTGAGGAATCTCACCAGACCACAACAAAGCCAACAGTTGACGATAAGCCTTTGCCCAACCTTCTTTACTATCTTTAACTACGATTGTAGTTTCTGATGGAAACAATAGCTCTGGAACTTCTGGTAACTTCTGAATGTATTGACGCTCTACTGAGAAACCTACACCTGTACCACACAACAAGATAAACATAGCCTCATCAAACGCTTTAGGGTCATCTACAGCCAAGTAGCTACAATTGTACCCAGCGGTGTTGTCACGGGCCAGTGCTGGACCAGCAGTCATCATAGCTCGCATAGAGGGCATAACTTCTAGGTTTAAGATAGCATCCCGTAGTTGGTTGACATAAGAATCATTACCAGCTTTAGGGCGTACCACATTTTCCATGTAGCGTTCTACTGTATCTCCCCAATCCTCACGGCCCTCACCGTCGATATACTTAGCGTAGCGAGACTTGGCAATAAAAGTCTGGTAGTCAGTTGGTAGGTAATTATTCATCGTCAGTCTTTCCTCTCGCTCTCATAGTCTTATCTTCTTCTAACCAAACTAGACGGTCAATATCAGTCCTAGAGATACCTATGTCATTTAACTCTTTATCTGTTAGTTGGTTAAGCTGCTTAATTGTTATTCTGTGGGTTCGCCATGTTGCAAGATAATTTATATATCTCCAGAACCACGACATACCTGTGTGTCTTCTACTCATCGATTATCACCTGAGCCTTGTAGTGTACCTTTCTTAACACGCTCGTTTAACTTCTCCATGTTCAACTCAATTATCTTAATCAAATTACCCCCAAAGATGTTAGACAGAGCTACAGTATAAAACAGCACATCCCCCAACTCTTTTAATACTGCCTCATCATCAATCCTGTTGTCACGAAATAGCTTCTTAATCTTCTCCGATACCTCACCAGCTTCACCAGTCAACCCCAGAGCATTCTCAATCAGTCGCTCCCGACCTTTAGTGATCATTTTGTCCTCTACAAACTGGGAATACATGTCCATCATATCTTTCATATCTCTCGCTGTAATCATTACATCAACCTTCCATAAAATTCTGTGTGTGCGTTTCTATCGTCTTTATCGAACAAGTACCAAGCGCAGTTGTCTTTACCTGTCATCTTGCTACCTTCAATCCATTTAACTCTGCCTATACTTACGATCTTTGTACAGTAAGTCATAAGTGCAGCAGACTGTTTAGTGTGCGCCCAATCAGCATCAAACAACAACCAAGTTGGGCATATCTCCGTCCAGTGATCTATGAAAGCATGTAAGAACTTTCTTTCCCACGGTGGGTTAGTAATACAGAGGTCAACAACTTCATATTGACCCCCAAAACTTATTTCCAGAGCATTCATCTGTTTGATATCTGGGTGTCTAGGTTCTATGTCACAAGCGTATAAACATTGCCCTAGACCGTCTGTTAGTTCGTGTATATGGCCTATCAGTCTTCCGTCACCAGCGCAAGGCTCTACAAAGTCAAACTTCTCATAGGGTAGGTGGGCTATAAGAGGTTCGACAGCCTCTATTGGTGTAGGATAATAATCTCTTGGTATTCTCTCAAAGTCACTACGCTTACCCATACATTTCCTTTAACCTCTTAAGTGATACAAACTCAGGTTCATAAATACCGTTGCTAATCTCACGTTTGATTACACAACCTTTCCACCAGTCTCTATTTGCCTGTCCAGCCCACGTTTCTTCTGAGCCTTTGTAGCAACCCGCAACCAAACCGATAATACCGTTAGGGTGTGCGCCATCTTTAAACTTAAGATCACGTTTATGGCTATGCCCACAAGTAGAACTGTGATTACGATTGGCGAGTAAGCTATTAGCGTGATGTAAACCAGACATAGCTGAACCAAAATTACCACTACTAAAGAAGTGAGCGTAAGAAATGCCATCATAGTCAGCGATAGCGGGGGCGCTATTAGTGTATTCGTGGTATTCGTCGAACCAGTGGTCTGTTTGAAGATGGCTGAAGGAAATCCCGTATTTGTCTCCCTGTAGTCTTGGCTCATGTGCGATAGCCTTTTTGATTCTATTCTCATGGTTCCCCTCAAAGCCAATCCAATATGGGCGTTTATACTTTCTATCACTAGGTTTCTTCCGTAGACGATCCATTGCTTCATTGTAGCAGTTTATGTCCTGTTCGTAGTTCTGACTTACGATGGCCTCTGGGTAACGTGTATCAAAGGTGTTAAGAGAGCGCATATCAGCACCATCACCTAAGTCAATTATGTAGCTAGGGTTTACCTCATAGATTAATTCCCCTAGCCAGTCAAAACGCTCATTCCCTGTCGAGGGGTCTGAGTGAGCGCATGAGAATACTACTGCTGTCTTAGCTGTCATATCGGGTATCCATTTCAAATTCTATTAGTATGGGTTCGATTGATCTGTAGAAGTGTTTCTGAAACTCGTAGGCTGCATCAAAGGAGATAAACGGGATCTCTTCATCAAACATAACTTTACTTGGGTTTCTTTCTTGGGGATCTTCTACTCTACAGTTTAACCAGTAATTACCATCTTCGTCTTCATAGGGGCCATCAAGAACACGATGGACTTTAATCAGGATTGTAGTAGCCATTCGTCGGGTATCCTTTTATCTGCGTATAAGAACCCATGCTTATTGCACCAATCCCCATATGTACTCTTTGCACCTTTGTATAACTTAGATCTAGAGTTAGAGAAGACAAACCTTATGTCGAGAAAGGGATGTTGATCTTGTATAATTAAGTGCTTCTTACGATCAGCTTGAACAAACCTACCTTTAGATTCTATAATGATACCATTGGGCAGTTTAAAGTCAGGAGTGTAAGTCTTGTTCTCAAGAAGTTGCCATTGTACCTTTAGCTTCTCATACTCAAACTCTACACCCCTGTCCTTAAGATCCTTAGCTATGTCATCCTCTAAACCAGATCTGTAGCCATTCTTTATTGCGTGTCTTCTACGTTCACTGGTGGTTGCCATATCTCGCCCTCTGTACGTCTAAGCCATAGTAGCCTAGCATTCTCTATTACCCTATCTACATCACCATCATAGGCTTTAACACAGGCTTCCCACAGGTCTTGTTCAGTCTTAGCCTCACTTAACATCTTAGTAGCTTTAACTGGGCCTACACGATATAAACCAACTATGTTGTCTGCCCTATCGCCTGTTAAGATCTGGTTGTAGAAGAACTGTAGTCCTGACCATTCATCTACTGTTCTCCACTCGTTCTTACCAAAGTTAAAGTGGTGACAAGGTATCTGCAACATGTCTTTGTCTATTGAGGCAACGACAGTATCAGGTCCAAGTCTTGTTGCTTCTATTGCTATAAGGTCATCAGCTTCTTCTCCTTCGCTAGTTATAGCATTGTATTTAGTAGTTAGATGATTACGAATATGGTAAAGATGTACTGGCTTTTCTACTGATTTACGATTGCCTTTGTACTCATGTGACTTGGCTATTTCGTGTCGGAAGTTCCCCTTACCAGTTAGGTAGACTATGTAGTCATCTGGCTCAGGAAACAACACAGTTTGCTCAAGTATAAAGTCAACAAGCTCATCAGCTTTAGCTTCAGCATCCTTTGGAAACAAGTCCTGAGTAGCAAAGGCTGACCGATAAGCTACAATGTCACCATCAATTAGCACCTTGCCATATTTCATCAGATGTCTCCAAACACCATTTTACCATCATCCTTCTCAAATGCTACAGCTTCAACATATGTAAATCCTGCTGATCTAGTGGCCTCACCAAACACATAAGCCAAAGAGTAAAGGTCATCTACATTATACCGCTCAACACTTGTCTTACCATCAAACCCATCTTCTTCACTATCATTCTCAAAGGTGACTGTAACTTTCATTGTATCATCCCACCATAAACAGTTCGTCATCTTCTGTCGGGGCTGAATTAGTCTCATAAGCTACATGCTCAGTAATTCCCACATTCATCAGACGAACCCCTGCTCCACTAGCATAAGTCTCAAACTGCACCTTAGCCTTAGTACCGTTCCCGATAGCACCATCTTCTGAGAAGCTCCACAGACGCTTGTTCTCTTTCCCTTGGGTGAGGTCTACTACTGTAGGTGCGCCACCATAGTCCACGTTTACAGGCTCTCCTGTCTTCTTGTCGGAGAAGGTCTTAACGTCAGATACCATGCGCTTAACCTTCATGTATTTACCGATACCAAATTCAGCATTCCCCTGTAGGACACGCTGTGAGTTCATGGGCGTCAGATCTAAACCATCAGCTACTAGCTTTTCAATTTGGTCTTCGTCAGTAAAGTAAGCATTAACGATATACTGCCCACCTTTTTGATGGATTGCTTGTGCTGCTCGTGGTCCATCTGGTGATCCCATGTCTGCGTTTTCGGGGAAGATCTTAGCGTATTCTAAAACCATATCCATTGTGTATTTAGCCATTGTCGAGTTCCTTTCGTAAGGGCTGGTAATTATTAATAGGGACTTTTTTTACGATTTGTAACACAAAAGTATAAATATTTTTTACTAATGTATATCGGCATATGTACTTCCGAATTGAGCGTCGATCCCTAAGTCTATGTTTAGATTCAGTTGTTTGTTTAAATCTTGTATAGAGTACTCCATATTTATTTTTGTCTCCATTTCGTCGCCTTCCTTTACTAAGGCTATGATCTCGTCGTGGAACTGACCAACAGTCTTGATACCCTTCTCACGACACCCCTTAACCCAGTTATCAAAGCAGTAGACACCCGTACTTTGGTTCAAGGTACTGAAGCGGTCTTTCTCACTTCGTAGGCTGTACCAGAACTTAGACACTGGATTCTGAACCCACATGCTGCCAAATAATTCTCTGGTGCGTAAGCTATCAGCTACCTTAGTTACTGACCAATTACGTGACCAGAATGCTTCCAGAAGGGTCTTAGCCTCTTTGACACTCATACCTGTCTCACGGGCCAGCTTAGGCGCTCCTACGCCATATGTAGCACTGTAGTTCACTACCTTGTAGTTCTTACGCAGTGACTTCAAGCTACGTTCCCCTGAGTTATGTTTGTCGATGTCATCTTGTGTGATAACGCCAGCATGTTTAGCTAAGTCTAAGTGCGGGTCAAATCCCTCTTTACTCATTTCAGCTACATAATCAGGGTCTAGGGGTTTCATGTAGTGACGCTTGGTTGTGTCCTCTAGGCTAGTCATGTCAGCCCCACATAAGCTATAACCATCAGGTGCAGTCAGGCACCCACGTATCTCAGCACCATAGGGCTTTTCCACTGAGGGTAGATTGACTAAAGGTTTTGCATGACGGAAGCGCATTGTGTTGGTAAATCCTGCGATTGTTGCTTGCACGTATCCATCACGCTCTGCATCAACCATGCCTTTAAGAACAGAAATACGATGGCTGAGAACAGAAAGCCCATCAAGGATGACAACAGCAGGGTCGGCAGAGGCCAGCCTTCTGACTGACGGGCATAGTTCTCCATCCTTTCGTACCTGTGGTATTTGCTTCTCTTCGCCATCACTGTTCCTTACAAACTTAAAGGTACTTGGGTTCCACCCGATAGAATACAGCCAGTCCTTAACTTGATCTGATGAATTAGGGTTAGCACGTTCTTCACCCGTCTTAACGACGAAGGATTGTACACCTTCTGGCTGCTTATATTCTTTGCGTAGTTCCTCAAACCTTTCGCCATGTGATGATAGCTCACCGTCCTTCTTGTGCATTACTTTAGGACGTTGCTGTACCTTAGTTAGAACACGCTTAGGCATAGCATCAGCTAACTGCTCTATCTTATCGGCCTTCATAGCTTCCCATTCCGCTAGATGCCCCTTAGCTTTGGCTACATCTAATTTCCACTGTAGGGCCTCCTGTTCTGCTGCACACTGTAGCTTAAACGTAAGGTAGTCAATAAAACGCCACTTCTCATCCTCATCAGGGTATAGCTTCTTAAGTTTGATGTCCAAGTCACGCCATAGTCTAGCGTTGATCTTAACGTCCTCATTACACCTGTGAGCATACTCTTCTGGTGTTAGGCTAGACCAATCAGTAATCTTAGGTTTAGGCACTCCGTAGTCCTCTCCGTAGCCCTCAAGACCATGTTTGACACGGCTATGGTTTAGATACCAAGACAGAGCTAACGTATCTACTAGCTTTGCACCTATCTTAACACCTAGCACCTTTTCCACTGCGGGGATGTCAAACCTTACAATGTTATGTCCTATCAGGATTGGTGCTTCCTCAAGGAAGATACGCATAGCTACATAGTCATGCGTGTGTTGCACATTACCTTGGTCATCCATCCAAGAGATTACATGGATTTTAGTGCTATCTAGCCCATCTGTTTCTATATCAAATACTGGCATATGTTATCGTACTCCCTTACCTTGTCTGAACTGCGCCATCTTAATATATTTTTTGTACATATCTTCACAATCAGATTTCATTATACTTTCAAATGTATCACCACTGTACCCCAAGTTTAGATTACAAGATTTACAAACAAACCCTCTAAACTGTAAACTATCGTGATCGTGGTCTAACATTATTTCAGAGCGTGTATCCCCACAACATTCACAATAGTTTGTCTTAAAACTAGAAAAACCTTTGTTTAATCTTATTCTAAGCAGTTTATCTTCGTACTTGCAAATTTTGCACCGATGATCATGCCCAGACCAAGAGTACCCATTACTAGTATAAGATTTCTTATTGAAATCATACATACATTTCTCTTGATTACATTTCGCACAAACTTTGGTTTCCATCAATATACCTCTCGTAGTGTAAATGTTTCTGAGTTAAACCGCATCATACCAGCCCTACCTTCTTCTGAGCATGGACGGTTCTTCTGCACTGTTATGTGCGTTGTATTACGTTCCTGTAAGTCTTCTGCCTCTTTGTCACGGGAGAGGTCTAGGATTACTGATGCCCGTTGTCCAATCATTTTACAATACTTAGGATCACCATTGTCGTTAGTGTGTGCAATAGTTACGATACCTACGTTTAGCTCCGCTGATAATTTAGACAACCTGACCGATAAGTCAGCTAACATCTGTTCCTTACTCTCTTCTGACTGACCAGATACTACATCTTGGATAGGCTCAAAAAATACAAACTTACAACCACACGCTTGACTAAAGTATCTAATCTGATCACACAAGTCATCAGCGCCTTGACCATCACTTAGATAGAACTGATAGAATAGTTCATCTTTGGTTAGCTGTTGAATAGCCTCTATCACAAGATCATCAGCATCCTTCTCTTCGATAAGATCCCTGCGGGTCAAGTTATCGTTTACCTCATAAGATACAAGACCAAGTAAAGATCTTAGCTTAGTCTCTTCCAAGTGCCATGCGGCAAAGGGTATATTGTGTTGTAGCATGTTGTATTCTAGGTAACGCATAATCTCAGTCTTACCAATACCTGTAGGGGCTTTTATAACTGTGAAGTGACCCTGCATCAGACCTAAGATCTTATCGTCCAGTGATTGGATTCCAGTTGGTACATACTGATGCTCAGGCGTATCTTTATACAAGCTAATGAAGTCATCAGTGCTATTAAGAACATTCTCAGGTGTATACTTCCTAGCATTCCACCAAGCACTCTTAAATTCCCCTGCTGCCCCATTGGTAAGGAACTCATTAGCGTCCTTAAACTTGTCGTGTGGTACACGGTAGACCTTATTAGGGAACAGTTTAGCCATACGATCAGCTACAGCATTCCCAGCTTCGTCGTTGTCTACAGATAGGATAATCTTCTCAAAGCTATTGAGCCACTCTGTACACTTCTCCCAGAGCTTCTTAGAGGGCGTAGCAGAGGGTAGAGATACTACAGGGTTAGTGTACTGGCTCTTAAGCATTTGGGCTACTGACAGAGCGTCTAGTTCACCCTCAGTGACTGTTACCATCTTAGAGCTACCAGCGGTAAACAGGTTCATACCGAACAGTTCATCACCCTTAAAGCCACCCTTAGTGTAGAATACTTTCTCGTCTAGATTGCGTACTTTAATTCCACCGCTAGGGTATACATACTCCTGACGATCAGAGTAAGTCTGTACGCCAAAGTCTTCCATAGTTTTAGCTGTAATGCCTCGCATAGCTACATAATTTCCACTGGCGGGGTCTTCTATACGTTTGGGCGTATAATCAACTACAGTACTCATGTTGTCGTAATCCTTTCTAAGTCTACCCTTAGCTCCACAGGAGAAACATTGGTAGACATTCTTATCTTCGTTGTAGCTATAGCAACCCTTGTGGTTACAATGTGGACAAGTTTGGTGCGCTACTTCAGTCATCACTTACCTCTTACTTAAGTTTTATTACTAACTAATAATAATAAACTAAAGTTTATACTTACGTTAAAGGGACAATTACTAATAGGGACTTTTTTATCAAGCTGTAACATCACAAATTGTTACAAATCTTATTTAAAACCTCACGTTCCTTCCTAGATACCCACATCTTGTTGATATCAAGCATGTCAGCCACTTCCTGTAGTGTATGGTCCTCCCAGAATCTTAACTTTAAAATCTGCCACTCTTCTGATGAAAGGTTCTTTTCAGCTACAGAAAGAATGTAATTCTCGTAGTCTAGCTTCTCGTATTCTTCTGCATGGTCAGGGATAGACGATATAAAGTCATCGTAAGAAACGTGATCAGAAGACATAATATTACGCAACCAATCTATGCCAGTCTCAGAATAACTTTGGTTGTCACTTTCCCCTGAGCCACCCCTAGCAACATCTCTAGCTGTCCAACTCTTAGGAATACTAACAGGTTGTAGGCTTAAGTTAATGTAGTCATGCATGGCTCTATTAGCCTCACGATACAGTTTCGCTGGGTGTACCTCTGGATCTTCAGCCCTTAACTCTAGGCAGACTATAGCTCCCTCAGATACTATGTCATCAAAGTCATTAGGTCTGTTATATTTATGTGCTAACTTACGACACATATTTATCAGATCTTCATTACTTATCATAAGGGCTTCCTCTTAGGTTTGATAGAGGCTGATATAACCTCAGTCTTTAGGCATTGACCTATGGCATTCCTATCTATGGCATACACAGGTTCGTAATAGGCTGGTAGAGCGTCTCCACAAGCCCTGTAACTAGGGAAGATGACCTTAGCTTGTAGGTAGTCACCATTAAGCGTATAACTCAACACAAGGACAGTATAGAACAACACTACTCATTCTCCCTTAATGCTCTCCACGACACAGGAAACAGGTCAATCATGCTACGATCAATTTCCCACGCTACCTCTTGTGTCTCTGCTTGTGTGTCAGGCTTACAGCGCAGCTTACACATGTCAGCAAATGCATCCAAGCTACCAGACCAGTACCACTCAGTCATCATAGACTGTGGCAGCACCATACGTGCTTGCTCAGGACTGACACCTTTAGTTAGTAAGTAGCTGTAGTCATGTTTTGCAGACTTCATTAAACTTTCAACAACATCAGGATCAATTCCCTGAACTACACCATCAGACCCTTGCTTCTTATCCTCACTACGTCCACGCCACTCTGTAGGTGTGTAGAACTCAGGCTCACTATCCGTATATCTTCTTGATATTTCGTTCCAACGCAGGAACTTATGCTTCACTAGTTGTCTAGCTACAAAGACTGGTGCCTTGATGTGGAAGGATGCAAAACAATGTCCGAAAGGTGATATATGTTTATGCTTGGCTAAGTACTTGATAAGTTTCTTATCTTTAAGTTTCATATGCTGCTTGAAACTATAGCCATCCGACTCTTCATAGTCCCATTCACTCTCTTTACCAAAGCTCACACGGGCTGCATTAACTACAGTCAAGTCATTACCCATGTGGCCTTTATATGTTACTTGAATCATACTACATCACCCTGTTTAATTTCATCCATTATTTCCATCAGGCGGTCTACACTCTCTTTAGGCACTTGCATACTAAAACCCTTAAAGTGATTAATAAGTAATGTTCCATCACCAAAGTAATAAGCATTCCATCCTTGACTAAGGTCTGCACTCTTTAAGATTTTATTTGTTTTATCAGTCATAGTGATTCTCCTGTTTCACTGCGTAGCGGTGCTACTTTTCTTATGTTTACGCTTCCTGTTTAATATAGGCTTTTTCTTGTCAGGTACAACCCTCTGTCTATACTTGGGTTGCCTCAAGTCTTTAGCCATAGGGTTGGGCCTTCTTTTCTTCATTAGTATATCCTTCCCACCTCTCTATCACCTAAGTAAGAGTACACTTCCGCTAATTCATCATCAAAGCAACGAGTAGCCTCTTCTACAGCATTGTCCATGTTATCAAACACTTCAAACTCTTGTCCATCTTTAAACAACACATATTCCATTAGAATTTTACCTCTCCATTTTCATCACGGGGGTCATTATACCAATCCTTAGATAAGTGTAAAGCCCTTAGATCTTCTTCTACATCTACTTCATCCTCAGTAGGTATCATAATACCTAACATGCGTAATTCTCTCTCTAGGTCTTGGTTCATAGCTCTGCTCCTGATCTCCGCAATGCGTTTTCTCTTTGTTTTAATACATCTTCGCAACTAGTTATTAAACACTTTAAATGATAATCACTAGATTCATTTATTATAGTACTAATGAGATTAAATACAACCCTACCTTTTAAACTTACTACAGGCTTATGATTGTGAATTATATCTAACCCTAGAGTGTAAATACTACGTTGATTACCTTCATTGAAGATAGCACCTTGGTGGTCATAGGCTTTGTTTTTTATTTCTATACCTCTTTTATCTATAGCTGCAACTTTGAAACGTCGATGATCATGTATATAAATACTCATAGCTCTGCTCCCATGCAAAAAATGTGTCTACCGCCTACCTTCATAGCTAGTACCTTGTCAAGGTTAAAGCACTTGTAACCTTCGCTAGTCTTGAGGGTTACATAGCCATTACTACGCAGGGCTTCCGCAGCTATACGTCCACGCTCATTTCCCTTGAGGCCCTTCTGTACATTCATACGGCCATTGTACACACGCTCCTCATCAGTCTTAGTCAGGAACTTGACTGTGATGAATCCGTTAAGGTTATCAGCAATTACGTTACTTACCATTGTCTTATCTAGTGCCATTGTGTCTCTCCTTATGTATATGATTCGGCTCTATAGTTACAGTGACATCTTCCAGTAATTCGGTCAACCCCCTTTTGTAACTCTCTGCTGACCTCATAGTACCAACCAGTTTCCAGCAACATAAATTCCCATCGGGGGTATATACACTACAGCGTAACATTGCCATGCTCATCTAAGGATAGTGGGATACTGTCGTATTCTTTCCTGTATTCCACCTTATAGTCTTCTCTTCCGAATGGGTTGCGACACTCATAGATAAAGTCTATTGCGTCTGACTCCATAAGAAACAAAGCTATGACATCGTTTAATTCAGTGTTGATTACACAAAACATATTATTCGTCCTCTTCATTACTATTGATATATTCCCATTCCTCTTGCCCCTCTTGGCATATAGCACAGATCGTATCATTGTCACCATGCATTTCCTCGAAGGTCTTGTAGAACTCACAACACTCACAAAAGTATTCTCTATTCATTCTAAATAACATTATGATTCTCCTACAGCTTTCTGTCTAACTGATTCATACTCTACATCATCCAGCAAGTTAGTCAAATGCTTTTTAGCTTCCTTGATGTCATCCTTCAAACGATCAATATCATTCTTAGCATCTTCCAGATACTCAAAGAGGCTGTTGATCTTATCCTGTTTAGTCCACGACATATCACCTTCACAGGTATGGTTTACGTTGATCCCACGTTCAACATCCTTGCGGTAGTCTTCTGCACGACAAACAGCAGTTTGTAAGTCACTTTCGATCTCTCTGATCTGCTTAATAATATTTTCCATCGGTGCTCTCCTCTACTAGAATTTAGAATCACCTTACATATTTCCACTGGTGGGGTCAACTACTAATTTCCTAGATGCGTTCCGCATTTCCATCGGTGGGGTCTTAATTTCCACTGGTGGGGTCTTAATTTCCACTGGTGGGGGGTCATTTTCCACTGGTGGGGGTGTTCCCGATTCGTTCCAGTGTTCTTGATTCGTTCTCGATTCATGATTCGTTTGTGATTCGTTCTGGTTTCACGATTCGTTCCTGATTCGTTCCAAACTACCGATTCGGATAGATCCAAAAATGCTGTCAATGGCACAAAAGGATAGTTGACAAGGAATTTCGGATAGTGTGATTTATTTACAACGATTCGCAACAAAAATTCACTTGACACAAGATTCTGCTTTACGAATCGGACTCCAGTATATAACGCAACAAGCGAATCAACACGTAAACCTGAGTCTTTTGATATGGTATTTTTTCCGTCCATGATTCGTTTCTGCCAGACTCGTTTATGTATTTGTCAAGTCATAGCTCCTATGCATTCAGCGCATAGCTGGTTATAGAATAATTCTAACTATCGTAAAAAGTGTATAGTTTAATGGTTAAACTAATGAGTCGGAATCTACCAACACAAACGGTTGTCGGGATAATAACCGAGCCTCACCTACTATAATAAAGTGATTCGCTATCTGAGTCAACCCATAAAATCTACAATATACTTTTTTGTTCAATCCTATACTTTTGGATAGGTTTTTATTCTTTGGGATATTTAGGCTATACAATGGGCCGATTTTTGGGATAAAGCGTTTTTTGTTAGTTACCCTACCTTAAACCGTTACCCCCACTCAGTGAGCGTTTTTGAGCCTCTCAGGGCCTATTGCGCTGCTTGTCCCGTCTGCTATACTGATTCCAGTCTTAACCTTAACCGATTCGGGAGTCTTAAAATGGATCATCAAACTTTAAATCTTAAATTGTCACTACACGAAGCGCAATTTTTAGAGGACTTGCTTTCTAAAACTGGAGTCCCCGAATGTAAGAAAGATTTGCTCTGGCAAATTGAAAGTACAGTCTATGAATTAAAACTTATAAAATCACATATGGAG
>OBMK010002064.1_pt1 | contig 15812 bp, 30 predicted proteins | sample 1539081 | NCBI WGS metagenome assembly OBMK01 (sample SAMEA3355528, study PRJEB22509) | marine metagenome | biome: marine; feature: river plume; material: water | place: USA | collected 2010-08-07 | depth 0.5 m | reverse complement strand
CTGAAGGACGACCTCCCGTTGGTATGGGGGCAGGGATCAATACTGGACTTGGATACTTGGGTGAAATGGGAAGCACAGCTAGACACAGCTATGACGTACTTGGCGATGCGGTCAGCACAGCGGCAAGAATTGAAAGCAAATGTAAAGAATACGGATGTGTCCTTTTAGTAGGAGATGCTACATATCAAAAAACTAAAGACGACTTCTTCTACTTAAAAATAGACGACTTAGCAGTTAAAGGTAAAACAGTAGGTATTGGTATTTGGACAGTACTAGACGGAATGAATAATAAGTCTGATATAAAAAGTAAACAAATGCACGAACAAATGTATGAAGCGTATCTTGCACAAAAGTTCGACGAAGCAATATACATATGTGAAAGATTAGAAAGACATTTTAACGGTAGAATGGCAGGATATTATGACATGTGGATAGAACGTTGTAAATTCCAAAAGACACAAAAACTTCCAAAAGATTGGAATGGTGTTTTTATTGCGACTACAAAATAATTATAGTATATATAATTGCTATAAGTGTAAAAACTAATACACCACAGCCAACACCGCAAATACTATCGCTATGCTTCCGTAGGTTATTAGTAACATAGTCCAAGGAGGTCCATTCTTCCTTTTCCTGTATACTACTTTTTTCCATTGTTCTCTTCCTTTTTAGTAGGCGAAGCACCTGTACTGTCAAATTTATTGTTTTCAGTATCAGTGTATTTGTCAACTAAATCTTGGAGTTGTTTTCTTTGGTCTTCTGTAAGCTCTTCTGATATTTTGCCTTTATGCTCTAATACCATTGAAAGCTTCATGTTCATACGTATCATGTCATTGTCTAACATACGTACACGGTCAACTAATTTAATTAGTGTACCCATTGTTTGTCCTATTATAGGATCAATAGTTTCTGTTACCCACTTCCATATGAAGTAAATGAAATAGCCCATGCCTAGTGCCGCAACTATAGGAAATCCTAAGTCTTTAATAGTAGCAACTAGTTCAGTTTCCATCAATCTCTCCTTGCGTCTTCTTTACCTTCGTTAGCCGCTATTCGATCAACGTTAGGTTTGACGCCTACGGTGTAACTAAGCAACGCATCTATCTTTACTAGATCGTTGTTCATTGTTTGCACACGATTGTCTAAGGAACCAATTATGCCTTTTAGAGTTGTAACAGAATCTGTAACTCCGTTTAAAATAAATTTTAAGGTAAGATACACGAAAATGCCGGCTGCCAGCGCACCTGCGATTGGAAAACCAACATCATTAATTAGTGTAACAAAATCCATAAAATAAAAGCCCTCACGCTCTACATAGTATTATTTATGTGAAATATTCCGGTAAATACCTTATGAGAGCCTTATTACTTTGTGCAATGGTTCTTTGCGGGTGCGAGCAAGCATCGGAGCAAAGTCATCTACAACCATTGCAGTCCGCAGTCAAATACGTTGGGTATAACGAACGTATAAACCGAGTAGAACTAGATACTCTATTAGGTGTAGATCCTATACATACAGAATGGTGTGCCGCATTTATTAATGCTGTCCTAGAAGAAAGCAACTATGCTAGTCTTAACACAATAGGACATCCACACCCGCTTACAGCAAGAGGATTTTTAAGTTACGGAACTTCTATAACTAAAGACGAAATACAGGCAGGCGACATAGTTGTGTTTCCAAGAGGCAATCAGCCTTGGCAAGGACACGTTGGACTATTCCTTAGAAAAGAAATATCAGGCAGTCAAACATATTACTACATACTAGGTGGCAATCAGTCTAGTAAAGTAAGTGTAGTGTTGTACAACGAAACAAAAGTTTTGAGTATTCGTAGGCCTATCTTAGAAAAAAATACTTGACAACCACTTGCTATGATGTTATTATAATAGCATGATAGAATATGAGTACTACGACTGGACTTCTCTGATCTCACCTAAACATATGGATGAGATGAAGAATGATATTGACTACTTAATTAGTAGCGGAAGTTACTGGACGAATAGTCCTCCATATCAAACAAATATTAATATTTTTAGTTTGCCAAAAGACTACTGGATAAATCTTAAGATGAGTTTTATTTGGAGTTGCTTTGCATACATGCAACAAGAAAAACAAATTAAGTCTGTAAAGTCTTGGGCTTACAGAACTAATAAAGCAACACAAGAAGATCGCAATACATATTGGCATCAACACACTAGAGAAAATAATTTAGTTTTAAGCGGGGTATATTATTTAGATGTACCAGGACCGCTGAAAGAGACGGCAGGTACAGAATTTGCTCCGGATGGCCCTGAGGCTGAAGGACTTATACAAGCGCCTGCTAAAATTGGTAACTGGATAATATTCCCAGGTAAGTCTTGGCACAGACCTGGCGAATTGCATTCAAGCGAAGATAGATATATCGTAGCCGCAGACATGGAGATATGAAATGGCAACATCAGAAGAAAAAACAGAATTAGTAGAACAAATTAAAGGACCACGATTCTACAGTATACAAGTAAGTGGATACGGTGGTGAAAGTGCGTACATGACTATTACAAAGGAAGCACACGACTTTTGGCAACCTTTGTGCGAATCACATGGTGATTATGATTTAGTGCAATACATGAACAGTGACGAAGACGACGATACTGAATACGAAGAAATTGAAAGTGTTCCAGAGTCAGCACAGTTCTTGCATGACAAAGACGAAGACAACTACAAGCGTCCTTGGTACGAGTCGCACACAGAGTTTGAACACTCATACGGTGTCGAATGGGGAAGTGCATACATTAGTGTAGATGAAGTTGATTCAATGGAATACGGTGCAAGTCATATTGCTGAAGTTGTTGAAAGCCAAGGCTTGCAAGAGATGTTAAGTGAGCTTGAAGAAGAAAGCAACTGGGAACTTGAACTAACTGAAATGGGCTGTGAAGACGAAGCACCAGAAGGCACAGACTATATTGCACAGTTATACTCAAGCGAAAAAGGTACGTTCTTTGACGGTGTCATTGAAACTACTGGAGACTTTGATCCTAAGAAATTAAAAGTACACACAACAGAATATTTAAACGGTGAAGATACTGTTACAATGATTGAGTACGATGGAGTTGAAGTTGATAACGCAGGCGGTGATACTAACGGAAAAGGATATTCTGCACACGTTTGGTCGACCGTACAGAACGATCAATAAAATGAGATAGGAAAACAAAGTGTATGGAGAGCGTAGTAAATAGCTCTTCATTCATTTGTTGTGATGCTTTATCATATGATGTTGATCCAATGTCCTGATAGTAGCGTCTATTGATACCATGCTTACTACCGTATGAGGGAAATACTCCTGATACAAAAAGACACGTATCACCTAGCTCTTTTGCAGAACGGCTGTCTTTGAGTTTAAGGAATGTTTCACCGAACGAAGTGTTTGGCAAGAAATCAACTTTCTCGACATGATCTGCAAGTAGCATTACAACGTATGCTTCAACATGCTCTGGCAAGTTGTAGCCTGTGCTGTTTTGCGTATTTTGAACAACGCCACGGAAGACGTCCACATACTCGTCCTTCATATAAATATTTATCACAGGAGAACACATGCAAAAAACATATAAAGTAGAAGACGTTTTTGAAAAAATACCGGGAGATGACGAAAATGTAAACTTTAAAATTCCTCCCGAAATTGCAAAAGAATTAGATCTAAAACCTGGCGATCCAATGAAGATAGAAATTGGAGATCAAGGCACATTGCTTATTAAGAAAATTGATGTGGAAGAAGAACTAAAAGCCAAAAAAGAAGCTCTTTAATTCGCCAAAAACTCTTGACAACTGACTTGTTCTAGTGTATACTATATGTATAACTTAGAACAAAGGACATCCTATGAATATCACAATCACTGGTGCTAACGTTAGTCAGCGTAAATATATCCCGAGTGCAATCGAGTATTGTGTTAACAAGTTGATGCCAAGGATGACGAATATCGATATCTACGTAAAGCTCAAAGACATTAAAGACGGCGAAGCGATGGGATATTGTTTAGCTGATCCTGAGGGCGATGCAGAACGTAATGATCGTCCACGAGTATTTGAGTTAGAAATTCATAAGAAACTTCCACTACGAAAATTATTAGAAACTATTTGTCACGAGATGGTACACGTAAAGCAATATGCTCGTGGTGAACTATACGAAGGTTCAAGAGTAAGTAAGCATAGATGGCAAGGCAAGTGGATACAAGAAGATCCAGACTATTGGGACCAGCCTTGGGAAATTGAGGCAATGGGCCGCGAAGCAGGCTTGTTTATCCGTTGGGTAGAAAGTCAAAACTTAGCAAATAAAAAATGGACGCAGATTGACTAATGATCAACCTTTATGCTTATACATATCCTTCAGCACAATCTAAATTTAATGGTTACGTCTTAACAAAAGTTGGAGACAGTATTCGTAACGTTGACGTTCGTATGAACGAACAAGGTGGCGCCGCGGAGTACGAAGAAAAAATTGTTGTAGGTAACTGGAACAATCTACAAGTAATTAAACGTGACTATCAACTACATAAAGTTTTAGCCAAAGACGGGTTACATCACACAGACGGAAAAGGAACTGAATGGTTTAAGATTCCTGCTTCAAACATTGAAGATGCTAACTTGTATATTGATAAACTTGTAGCAAGTTTTGAAGGCAAGAAAATACGTAATAAAGTTAAACTTCGTTACTTACAACAAAAAGCACTAGACGAAGCAATGCTTATTATTAACAAAATATATGATGGTCAAAACATTGCAACTATTATTGCTAACCTTTGCCCTCGCTTTGGTAAAACAATTTGGGGCCTAATGTTGTTTAATGAAATTAGCAGAACATACGGAAATCGTGTTATGCTACTTCCTGCATACTGGCTTAGTGTACATCCTAGTTTTATTAGTGAGCTAGATGCGTTTGACGACTTCTTAGATCTTGCATATGTTGATCCTAACAGTGAAGACGCACCATACGCATATCAACAAGCACTAGACAACGGCAATCGTGTTGTGTTGCCTGTAAGTCTAAATGGCGACATTGAAACATTTCGTAAAAAGCATCAGTGGATTGCTGATATTGATAACAGTGAAATTTTTAGTTTTGCAGACGAAGGCGACTTTGGCACACATGCTGACAATCAAGTTGAAAAGTTAGACTTCTTAATTGGTGGAGATACACACAACGGTGTATTAGTAAAAGTATTTGCAAGTGGTACAAATGTACAGCGTCTAGCAAAAGGCTCAGGTCGTGCAGACGGAGTTATTTACACAGCATACAGTCAATTAGAAAAGACAGAAAAGCATATCGTAAAACGCAAGTTCTATATGCTAGAAGTAGACAGCCTTAAGAAAGATGTTGAATCACTAGATGAAGTTGTACAACCAAGTTGGGTAAAGATTTGGGGAAAGCCTAATAGCAACAAAGCATTTATTACCAAACTGTTTAATAGTTTAGTAGGCGAAGAACCTTTAAGACCTGAAATCAATCTAAGTAATTTAACAGAAGATAGCATTGATTGTTTTATGTTGTTAGTGAGTGCTAACAAACGTGAAATGAAACAAACAAAAGAGATTGCAGAAAGAGCATTACCTAATTGGCACATTAAAGTGTTAAATGGTGACTACACTACTAACAAACAAGCACAGTACGAAACTACAAAAGAAATTAATGAAGCACGTATTGCCGGCAAAGAAGGTGTAATTATTATTGCTAACCAAATGGGTTCACGTAGTTATAGTATACCTGAAATACAAGCAACTGTTATTACATACGATAGAGGCGGTGTAGATGCTACTGTACAAAAAGTAAGCCGTTGCCTTACTCCAGGTAACACATATGCAGGCGAAGTAAAAGAAACAGGATATATTTTAGATCTTAGTTTTGATCCTAACCGTAGTGAAAATATTGAACGTATACTTGTAGACGAAATCATTCAAGTTGGTAAAAGTGAAAACAAAGACTTTCCATCAGCACAAACTTTTGTTCTTTCTAGTATAGATTGTTTTAAAGTACGTTATGGTACAGCAGTTGAAGTAACAGAAGAAGACATGTTTGCAATACTTGGCGACAATGATCATTTGTTGCGTGTTGCTGATGTTACTGTTGATGTAGATGCCGCACTTGACTTAATTGAAGATTTAGCAAATGTAAAAACAGGCACTAAAGACGATGACAAAAAGAAAGACGCTGTTAATAAAGCAAAGAACAAAATACGTGAAGGTGACGAGTCTGATGATGATGAAGATGATGAAACTACAGACAGTGAGCGTAAAGCATGGGAAAAGATTATCAATGATGCAGTTCGTTCATTGAACATGAGTGCAACTAGCGTGTTTAACTTAGCAGGTACAGGAAATACATATAAACAGTGTATTGATCTTATTGCAGACGATCAATCTGAAGCTGAGGAGTTTGAAGAACTTTTTGGTGTGGGACCTGGTGTAGTTCAAGTAATACTTGACAGAAAACTCTTGAACGAACCTGTATTAGATGTTATAGTACAAAATACAAAGAACAATATCAACAGTCCTTTTGCATAGGAGACTCTCGTGAGGTTTATAACCGACTACAAAAAAGGTATCCTAGGAAAGCCTGATCCTGTTGAAGTATGGGAACAGATTGTATCTCACATATCCGACGAAACATTACTCAAAGATGATTTTAAAGTTCTTGTGTTTGCTTGTGGTCATGCAACTGAAGCAGATCTACTTGTAAAACGTATGTCTAAATTAGGCATTGCTACTGATAAAATTAAAAACAGTATACATCTACTAGACTTGTACAAAGTGTTTACAAAAGAAGCAGAACGTAGAGGCTATGTAAATGTAGTTACAGCAGACTTTTTAGAATACAACACAGATATACAGTTTGATGCTATACTAAGCAATCCACCTTATGCCGCTAAAACAAACCCAAGCGAAAAAGCATGGGCAGTAATGGCAGAACATGCTGTTAAGTTTCTAAAGCCAAATGGAATACTAAGTTGTATTACTCCTGTAGGATGGATGAAGAAACCTAAAGGACAAAGATTTGTTAGACTAACTGATTTATTTGTACAGTATAACTTGTTACATGTTGATACTACAATCAACAAGCACTTTGAAACAGGTGAAACAGTTGGCTATTGGGTAATGAGTAAAACAACTGACAAAAGTGTAACGTCAGTAGTTACACCTGATGCTACAGCAGAAATAAAGTACAATGGTGATGTTATTGCTGTTACTGAACAAGAGCAACTTGCAGTATCAGTAAGTAATAAACTGTTAAACACAGACTACAGTCAAATTAAAAACTACGCATATAAAGATATGCGTAACCATAAGCCTATTGCAGGCTTAATTGAAATTGGACACATGGCTGAAGAACAATCAGAACATTTTGATACGGAAGTATATTACATTCCAAGTAGACGTTATTGGATGCCTAAAGAATCTGTTAAGCAAACATGGAAACTAATTTTAAACTTAACCAGTTATTATGGTAGCCCAAATCAAAGTGACGAAACTTACAATCCAATTAGTGATTCACTAGGCATTGGCATTAATGCATTTGGTATTCCTGCAGATACAAAAGAACAATGCGAAAATATTAAAAGTTATGTTTTTAGTAAATTGTATAGATTTTATATGGAGAACAATCGTAGTTCAAACTTTAACTTGCATGTAAGAGATTTACCATATTTAGGATTTGATAAAAAATATACAGACCAAGAGTTGTATACACTTTTTGGACTTACAGAAAAAGAACAAATTGGTGTAGAAAAGTATATAGATTCGGTTGACAACAAAGGAAAAGAATAGTATAATATAAACATAATTAGGCAAAAGAATAGAGGCACAAATGGTATCAAAATTTAAACAAGATGAAATCGCATTTGAATTGCGTCACGAAGACGCAGAACGTAGGGTTCCGTTGAAAACAGTTAGCACACAAGAAGCACTTGCTATAGCAGTTGCCGCACAGCGTATTAATGGTGCTTATATCAAAGACACTAGACGCTTCTCAGAGCCTAATAACAAAACACTGTTTAGTAACAAGGACATTGTAAAGTTTGCATTTGCTAGTACTGACAATCCTACTCCTGCAGACTATGTGAAGCCTACTCCTACAGCAGACGACTATGCCCAAGTAGCAGAACTACACAAGTGGATGAAGCGTTATGTAATGCTAGGACTTGGTGACTTAGGCAACTTCAAACATGAAATGATTCAAAGCATCTCAAAAGATACTGTTGCTGTTAATAATTTAGGCCGTATTGCATTTGTACCTGAGTTTGTAAAACGTGACAAACACGAAACAGGACTTACAAAAGAAATCCGTGTAGAATATAGAGACTCCCAATATTTGGGTAAGGAAAAAGATGTCGTTGAAGGAGTGGTTAAAATCCTCGATAAGCATTATAGTCAACAATGGGAGTCATTTAACTATGTGGCTGTTATTGATGGCAATCTTGTATCTTTTATGAACAAGTTTGAACATAATGTAGGCGAGATGAAACGTATTAAAGCAAAGGTCAAAGCACAAGGCAAGAACAAATTGTTTAGTGCAAACGAAACACGTCTTAACTACGTAAAAATTTACAAGGTATAATTATGGATACACTAATAGGAATTATCGCACTAGTCTTTGGAGCCTGGTGGGTTTGGGAATCATCTAAAATACTAGACGAAAGAAAAACTGCTTATCGAAATGGACTTACAGATTATTATGGAAATCCATTAGATGATACAGATTCAGAGTAAGTTACCACGAGATGTAATTGTTGCATGTAGTGGCGGTGTTGACAGTATGGCTGTTGTTGACTTCCTTTGTCGCAATCATAATGTTGCAGTTGCATTTTTCCATCACGGTACTGAAACAAGCGATATTGCTAGAGACTTTGTTGCAGAATACTGTTCCGATAAACAACTAGATTTTTTGTACGGTAACTTGGGCAACGCTTCTAAACCCAATAGAGACAGTTGGGAAGAATACTGGCGTAAAGAACGTTATAAATTCTTCCATGGATTCAATGCTCCTGTAGTTACAGCACACCACTTAGACGATTGTGTAGAAACATGGGTATGGTCAAGTATGCATGGCACAGGTAAAATTATTCCTTTTCGTAACAAAAACGTTGTCCGACCTTTTCTTTTGAACAAAAAGTCAAAACTACAATTATGGGCAGATTTAAAAGGAGTTTCGTTTGTAGAGGATGACACAAACAAAGATGTGTGTTATACTCGTAACTATATTAGGCACGAAATGATGCCAAATGTACTTAGAGTGAATCCAGGTATTCACAAGACTATTGCTAAGAAGGTAAAAGATGAATATACAGCATGAAGCACTATTTGACACAGCAAAGTTAGAAGAACACTATTCTAACAAAGACGGAGTAGAAGTAAAATACATTTGTACTTCAGACTTGCGTACAAGTGATATTCCTATGGATATTTTTTATAGAGAAAATCCACATCCTGAGTTTGGCAATCGATACTTTGGTGTGTACAAACATCCAATAACTAAAGATATTTTTATTACTAATGCAGATGAGATAGAGTCATTTGAGTTTGGTATGATTGAAAACGAAGGTAAGTACTATTACAGTCAGTCACATCACGATTACAAATCTGTGGGTGGCAAAATGATTGACGGAGGGCGAGCCTATACACGTTCTTCCGGTGAATACATTACATTGAGAATAGTTAATGGCAAATTTACTGCTGTTGGCTTAGAAGATTTACTAGACATTTACCAGGGAGCAGATCATGAAGACAAGAATTACATTCGAAGAAGCACTAACAGACGATGATTGGGGTTTAATTATCGGAACAGATGGATCCTTAAAAGGATTGTTTATTCCACATGGTGCAGATGAAGACGATGTACCAGAGTGCATCATTAGATTGTGTGTTACACAGTTTGGAATAGACCCAGAAGAATTTAGTGACAAAACTTTAGATTTAGATATGCCATCAGGAACAATACATTGAGCAAAATACAAGATAAACTAAATGGTATCATGGATCAGATACAAGCCATAATGGAATCAGATCCAAGAGCGCACATACCACCTACTGATGAACTAGTTGAATTATTGAGTAGAGCTAACATATACTTTGCTCATATGGATGATGAGAACAGAGATTACTATCAGTATGTTTGCCATGCTATAGAAGAAGAAACGGAATGGAACGTATGATATCTCCGTGTATATCAGAATGTGATAACAATGGAGAGTTTTGTCCAGCCTGTGGAAGAACTATGAAAGAAAAGTTTGAGTGGAAGAATGGTGCAGACGAAGCTCGACAAAAACAAATATTACAAGACAGTGGAAGTCGGTTAACACAACGTGACTATGAACATTGGAATAAAATGTACGAACTTAAAGTTGCTAAGAAACTAAATGTCAAAAGAACATAAAAAGTTAATTAAGGAATGGAGGAAAGTACTTGCTTATTCTAAACTATCTTGCAAAGAACAAATAAAAAGAGCGAAAGAGTTCACACGAAAAGGAATGCAACCAACAAATGAATAGAATAGCAAAATGGTTAGATATAAGGTAGTGAATTATGACAATGCCTAATGAACGAAGAAATGCTGTTAACTATACTCGGCAGTTCCTAGTAGACTTAATGGATCCTAAGAAGACTCCGCGAGTTCCTAAAGAAATTCGCAAAGAAGCATATCGTTGCTTAAAGCATTACCCAGGTGAATACTATATGGAAGAAGCGCAAAAGATGGCACCCGCTATATTCGGCGAATGGAACGACTAATGAAAGTTAAAGTAGGAAACTATGCTAACAGATTAACGTGTAATATACACACTTGCTTTATGGACTACAAATACGGTGTTATAAATTGGCCTGACGAAACACTTTGGTCACACGAAGACTATGTATTTCAGGCTATTGAAGATGGAATACAAAGTGTATACGATATAGTTAATTGGATATGGTTCGACAGACGTACACAGAAAGTTAAGGTACGTATAGACAAGTGGGACACTTGGAGTATGGACCATACACTTGCTCCTATTATATTGCCTATGCTGATACAACTCAAAGCAACCAAACACGGCGCTCCTTGGGTAGCAGTAGCAGATGTTCCTAAAGAATTGCGTCCTACTAAAAAAGATATTAATGCTTATAACAAAGATGGATCAACAGACGACAAGTTCTTTGATCGTTGGGATTATGTATTAGATGAAATGATTTGGGCGTTCGAACAAAAGAATCGCGACCATTGGGAAGATGATTACTATGGACCGTACATTGAAAGCGAAGATAAAAGAGAATTATTTGGTCGGTTTGAATGGACAGACGACGAAGGTAGACAGAAGCATCAAGAACGTATGACCAACGGCTTTAAACTATTTGGAAAATATTACGAAAATTTATGGGATTAATATTATGAGTGATATGTTTGAAATTACTAACGAAGCAGTTGCTAACTTAGTTATGCTTGCTAAAGAAGGCGAGTCAATGGACCCTATCAATTGGGGTAATTTAAAAATTACAGAAGACCAAGCCTATGTAATGATGGCGACACACGTTTTAGAAATGGAAAGAAATCACTTGACAGATGGCGCAATTATTGTTAAACTACTTGTAGAGAACTTTGTATTAAACTGCAAATTAATGGGAATGAAATGAAAACTGTAATTTATGAAAAAACCGCAATGTTAATTAACACTCGAAACGAACAGTCTGTAGAGTGCGAAGTGGATAATATACGTGCGAAGGAATCGTTAGATGCTTTTATAGCAGGTAACAAAATACACATGCGATGGAATGGCAAAGTCTATGTAGGCAATGCACACGGAATGGAGTTTACGTCTTCCGGCCCAGTTGAACGCACAATTAAAGGAAGATATTAATGAGTAAACAGAAAGTAGAAATAATGGATGGACCATTTGGAACAGCATTAGTAGAGGATACCGAAGGTGTTCTTTATCGTGAAATTAAAACCGTTCGTGTTAAGAATGGTATGTTAACAGAAATCATCACAAGGCGAGAATATCGCGGTGACGGCGACTATAACGATACACAACTAACACGACCATTAATTCAAGTAGGAGAATAATATGCCATTAATACCTATGGTAGTAGAACAAGAATCAAGAGGCGAGCGTTCTTGGGATATTTACAGTCGCTTAATGAAGGACCGCATTATTATGCTTAACGGTCCAGTTGAAGATAACATGGCAAATGTTATTGTAGCACAAATGCTATACTTAGAAAGTGAAAACCCTGATAAGACAATTAACTTGTATATTAACTCACCAGGTGGTGCAGTTACAGCAGGTCTTGCTATCTATGACACAATGCAATATATTAAAGCAGATGTAAAAACTATTGTTATGGGTCAGGCATGTTCAATGGGTAGTTTCTTAGCACAAGCAGGAACACCAGGCAAGCGTATTGTGTTGCCAGAGTCACGTACAATGATTCACAGAGTAAGTTCAGGTACAAGAGGAACAAGCGGAAGTGTACATGTACAAGAATTAGAGTTTGAAGATGCAAAACGTGCATTTGAAGAGTCTAAGAAAGTTAACAAGCGTCTTACAGAATTGTATGTACGTCATAATACCGTAGGAAAAACTTACGAAGAATTGTTTGAAACAATGAAGTTTGATACGTTCCTTACTGCACAAGAAGCAGTCGAACATGGCCTTGCTGATAAAGTAGTTGAGAGTAGATAATGGAAATAGCAAATAAAGATCCAGGTAAGTTTCACTTTTATGTAAGCCTTGTAAAAAGTGCTGTACGTATTGCTTCAGGAGCCGCATTTATAGTAGGCGGATACTATCTTGAAAATTGGGGAACTTATATTATACTAGGCGGAGCATTATTAATTGCCGCTGAGATACTAGGTATATTGGAGGAACTATGAGCTCAGCTATACATAAAGTAGAAGAATTAAAACAAGTAGTAGCAGACCTAAAAGGTATACCTACTAACCAAGATCTTAGAAATCAACTAACACAAAATGTAATGGTTGTTGATTTTACTAAGTTAAACGGCGACAAGCGTGTAATGACTTGTACACTACGTGAAGATATTAAACCACGTGCTACAAAAGATGACACAATGAGCTTAAAGAAAGTTCGTGAAGTAGCAGAAGCAGTTGTAAGTGTATGGGACGTTAATGCCAAAGGTTGGCGTAGTTTCCGTTACGACCGTGTTAATTCTGTAAACGTTGTTGAAGAATATAAGAATGAATGGTTTGAAGGAAACTAAATGATGAAGAAAACAATATTAATTGACTGCGACGGAGTAGTATTCAATTGGGAGTATGCATTTAGTTTATGGATGGAAGAACACGGTTTTGAAACTGTGGAAGGACATCAGTTTATGTACGATATGGGAGAGCGATACGATATCCCAAAAGAACAAGTTAAGAAACTTGTTAAGATGTTTAATGAAAGTGCAATGATTGGCTTTTTACCTGCATTACGTGATAGCGTTGAATACGTTACAAAGATGGCAGATGAAGGTTGGGAATTTATTGCAATTACAAGTTTAAGTTTAAACAAATATGCGAAAAGACTTCGCACACAGAATTTAGAAAAACTGTTTGGTAAAGGCACGTTCGTAAAAGTAACATGTCTTGCTACTGGAGCAGATAAAGATGAAGCACTATCTAAATATAAAGATAGTGGTTTATGGTGGATAGAAGATAAAGTCGAAAATGCAATAGCAGGTGAAAAGGCTGGACTTCGTCCACTAGTTGTTGAACATGGTTTCAACATGGATGATGACCGTATACCGCGTGTAAAGAATTGGAAAGAAATTTACGAAACTGTAACGCAATAATATACAAGGAAGTGTGCCTGAGTGGTTTAAAGGAGCGGTTTACTAAACCGTCGTACGTGTGAGCGTACCGTGGGTTCGAATCCTACCACTTCCGCCAATCATCAAATAAATAACACTGAGACAATTTCGTCTCGAGGCAGGCATCGTTGAGCCTGCTCTCATTATGTGAGCGCCGTGGACAAGACGGCAAGCAGAGGAGATAACAAATGGACGCACTCACCTTATGGAGCCTAGTCGGGTTCCTATTCGCCGCATACGCGGTAATTGCAAATGATTCAGTACAAACGCTCGGTACATGGATGGCATCAAATAACGAGCGATTCAAGTATACAACATTATGGGGAGCGGCAAGTGCAGTGTTACTTGCAACACTTTGGTATGGTTGGTATACAAATGGCGGTGACATCAGTTACGGTCGACTTAATAAAATACCATGGGAAGAAATACAATGGTATCATGCAGCCGCTCCAGGCATACTTGTATTATTAACAAGACTTGGTGTCCCGGTATCAACATCCTTTCTAGTGTTGAGTGCTTTTGCAAGTACTTTTGTGCTAGAAAAGATGTTGATGAAGAGCATCATGGGCTACGGTATTGCGGCAATGTTTGCATACGGAGTATGGTATGTAGTCAGCAGAACACTTGATGAAGGTGTAGCAGTACAAGAGAAGAACAAAAACTATTGGCGCATAGCACAGTGGTTTGCAACAGGAGGCTTGTGGTGGACTTGGTTGTCACATGACATGGCTAACATTGCAGTGTTCCTTCCAAGACAAGTACCTGTGGATCTAATGGTGTTAATTAGTTTTGTATTTGTAGGAGGCTTGTTCTTTATGTTTAGAGAACGAGGCGGTAAGATACAAAACATTGTACTAGAAAAACATAACACTCGTTATGTAAGAAGTGCAACGTTAATTGACTTGTTCTATTGGATGTGTTTGTACTTCTTTAAAGAACTAAACGATATACCTATGTCAACAACTTGGGTGTTCGTTGGTATGTTAGCTGGACGTGAACTTGCTATTGCACAGTTTACAGGCAAGCATAAATTTAAAAGTGTGTTTCCATTAGTTGGAAGAGACTTTATGAAAATGATGATAGGACTTGGAGCAAGTGTTGCCCTTGTACTGTTAATACATTACGTTATTGTTCCTAACGGACTTTAATACTTAAAGGTTGTGTTCAACGGCACAGCCTTTTTTCTTGACTTTATTTTAGTAACCTACTAAGTAAAGTAAGTAATTGCTCGGATAGCTCAGTTGGTAGAGCAGGGGTTTTGTAAACCTCAGGTCGTAGGTTCGAATCCTATTCCGAGCTCCATTTATGGGGCCATAGCTCAGTTGGGAGAGCGTCTGGTTTGCAACCAGAAGGTCGTGGGTTCGATCCCCTCTGGCTCCACCATTTACTGGACTTGGAACGTAGCATAATGGTAATGCATCGCTTTTTGGTAGCGCAGAGTATAGGTTCGAGTCCTATCGTTCCAGCCAATAAAAAAGGTTGACAACAGCAGTTAACTATGCTAATATGGTTGTATAAACAAAGCAAAAGGCATAACACAATGGCAATGGTTAAAACAGTAGTAGATCCAGTAAAATCGTTTGAAGATTTGCAGGGACGAATTCTTTGCAAAGTATTAAAACTTGATGACTACGAACTTCGCTTCCACTTAACTGAAGATCACTATGTGCGTATGTATCATATGCAGGACTGCTGTGAAAGCGTATACATCGAAGACATTGTAGGCGACTTAGATGATCTTGTCGGAACTCCTTTGCTGTTGGTTGAGGAAGTAAGCAACTACGACGGCGAAAGCAAAGAATACAGTGAAAGCGAAACTTGGACCTACTACCGTTTTAGAACTATAAAAGGTAGTGTAGATATTCGTTGGTACGGCGAAAGCAACGGATACTACAGTGAAAGCGTAGATATCGAAATCGTAGGTTGACAGTATATGGGAGTGATTAAAGTGCCATTTGACACAACTGGTGACATACGCAACAACCAACGGTTCAGTGCTATGGATA
>OBMK010002062.1_pt1 | contig 15815 bp, 19 predicted proteins | sample 1539081 | NCBI WGS metagenome assembly OBMK01 (sample SAMEA3355528, study PRJEB22509) | marine metagenome | biome: marine; feature: river plume; material: water | place: USA | collected 2010-08-07 | depth 0.5 m | reverse complement strand
TAAACTTAATAATCTTAGCATTGCCTTCCATCTTTTTCAATTCAGCAAATGCCCATGAACATGCAAATGATACATAGAACCTTACACCTTCAAGAATGTTAATTGAATTAAGCGCCAACCAAAGTTTCTTTTTCACGTCGTACATATCAACGACAACTTCAGTTCCTTCTGACATTCCCTTTTGAGCGATGTTGAATGTACCTTCACCTAGTAGATTATACCATGAATTTGCTTCAATACATTCGTCATAATAGCGAGAAATATCTGTAGCACAATCTGCAATTTCTTGAATATCAAGCATCTCATCAAATACCTTTGATGGATTGGCATACACATTACGAATAATATGTGTATAAGAACGCGAATGGATTGTTTCCATAAATGTCCAAGCCATAACTAATGGTTCAAGCTCAGGCAAAGATGCTACAGGCAATAGTGTTTCAACGGGACCACGACCTTGAACAGAATCAAGTAGAATTTGTCGTTTTAAGTTAGATGTAAAGATATGTTGCTCATGCGGGGTAAGTGCACGAAAGTCTGCTTTATCTTTCGATACATCAATTTCTTCTGGCCTCCAAAAGAAGCCAAGTTGCTTGTCAGTAATCTTATCAAGTTCTGGATACTTTACTTGATCATATCGAGCAATGTCAATACCTTCGTCGTAAAACATCGTTGATTCTAGATGCGATTTTGTTTTTTGTTTAAATACAGATGCCATTTATTCCTCTATCTCTGCTAATGCTATCATTATAACATATATTGTACTTATTGTACATACTAAATTTTACAAGATTCGCAATCTTCATCATCTACCATTTCTGTTGGAAGATCTTTTATTTCAGGACTATCATTCCATTCTCCGGCTCCATCAAATGTATTGTTGTAATACATTTGCTTTCCACCAAACTTATAGAACGTAATCATATCTGTAATTAAACGAGACATTGGTACTTTACTATCTTCAAAGAATTCAGGATTATACGATGTATTTACTGAAATGCCTTGATCGATATATTTTTGCAATATAGCACAAATCTTAAGGTATCCATCAGGTGATTTTTGATTCCACAATAGGTCATACTTATTTTTCAAGTGATGATAACCAGGAACAACTTGAGCCATAACACCATCTTTTGATTGCTTATAAGATACTAAAGCACGAGGTGGTTCAATACCATTTGTTGAATTAGAAATTTGAGCTGAAGTTTCGGCCGGCATAAGAGCCATCAACGTAGAGTTGCGAATACCTGTATTTTGCAGTTGCTCGCGCAAACCATTCCAATCCATACGCTCTTCAGGAGAAACCAAAGTATCTACTTCTTTCTTGTAAGTATCAATTGGTAGAATCCCTTGAGAATATTTAGTTTCGTTGTTCTTTGGAATAGTCCCTTTTTCTGCAGCAAGGTCTGCAGAAGCTTTGATTAGATAATAGCTCCAAGCTTCGGCATAACGATCTACTTCTGCTAATGCGCTATCATCATATTTCAATCCACGCTTAGCAAGGAAGTACGCAAGGTTAATAATACCAACTCCAAGAGGACGACGATCCATAGTAGAACGTTGAGCAGCTGGTACCGGATAGTTTTGATAATCAAGCAAAGCGTCTAATGATCTAACAGCAAGTGTGCAATACTTTTCAAACTCTTTAGGATCATTGATTAGTCCCCAGTTAATAGCTGAAAGAGTACACAGTGAAATTTCTCCCTCAGTATCATCTGAAGAACTTAAAGGTTTTGTTGGTAGATCTATTTCAGCACAAAGATTTGATTGACGAATAGGAGCAAGATCTGGTAAAAATGAACCATGCTCATTAGCGTGATCTACATTTTGTAAATAGATCCGGCCAGTATCTTTACGTTCAGTCAAGAATTGAGAAAAGACTTCCATTGCAGTAAGTGTTTTCTTACGAATAGAAGTTTTACGTTCATACATTTCATAAAGTTCTTTAAACTTATCTTGATCAGAATAAAAAGCATCATACAAATCTGGCACTTCGTCTGGTGAGAAGAAGGTAATATTACCACCAGTCAAAAGACGCTCATACATTAACTTATTAAATTGAAACGCGTAGTCCATTTGACGAACTCGAGTTTCTTCTGTACCTTTATTGTTTTTCAATACAACAAGATCTTCAAACTCATAGTGCCATACTGGAAGATACACAGTTGCAGCACCACCACGAACACCACCCTGTGAACATGATTTTACCGCAGCCTGAAAGTACTTAAGGAATGGAATAAGACCAGTATGAACAATAGAACCGTCATTAATTTTAGAACCAATAGCGCGAATACTACCAGCACCAATACCAATACCGGCTTTCTTTGAAATGTATCTTACAATAGAAGTTGAAGTTGCATTAATAGAATCAAGGCTATCGCCGGACTCAATAAGGACACAAGAGCTAAATTGCCGCGTTGGAGTCCTAAGGCCAGCCATAATAGGAGTAGGCAAAGAAATAAAGAATTGAGAAACAGCATCATAAAAATCTTTCACCCATTTTATACGAGTATCTTTTGGATAATCAGCAAACAAAGTAGCACCAATTAGCATATAAGCTATTTGTGGTGTTTCATAAATTGTTTTAGTTCCTCGGTCTTGTACTAAATATTTACCGCGAAACTGTTCCATTGCAACATAAGTAAAGTTGTCATCACGGCCATGATTAATTAGAGTATCTAAAATATTAATTTCGTCTTCATTATATTTTTTAAGAATATCTGCGTCGTATACTTTGCGATCAACATTAGCTTTAATAAGATCTAAAAGAGAAGAAGGTTCATATTGACCATATACTTCTTTGCGTAATTTATAGTTAACCAAACGTGCAGCGACGTATTGGTAATTTGGTGTATTTTCTGAAATTAATTCAGCTGCAGATTTAATCAACAACTCATGAATAGAATAAGCCGGGATTTTATCATATAATTGAATATTAGCTTTTAGTTCAATTTCTGAAATTGAAACTCCAGTAATACCAATAGTCGCCCATTCAAGTACTTTATGGACTTTTTCAAGATCAAATGGTTCTTTACGGCCATCTCTTTTAGTTATTAGAATTGGTTGATTCATTAATCGCTCCGTTGCTTCAGAGAAAAGTTTTCTATGACCAATTTCGAACAAATTGATCTATGCTATTCTTTACTTTGTGGGTCTATTATATATCAGATTACGAGTTTTGTAAACCGCTATTCTGGGTTATCTTGCAAATTATTTTTATCTGCTGTAGCCTCTGAAGCTTCGGAGATTGCGGTTTCGTAATAGACAATAAGTTGGGATTGTTGGTTTATAAATCTGCGAATATCTTGAATATTAACAGCCAATCTTTCATAATCTCGTACTGGCATTGCAATGAATACCACTTCACCATAATCTTTTCTAAAATCTTCAATAAATTGATCTAGATTTTCTTCAGTAACTACTTGAAAGTTTACGTCAGCCATATTAACCGGTTTTGGTCTTGGCTGAATTAAAATATTAGGAGCAACGTATTCAGTTACTGTTTGAATACGCGGTTCAGTATTGAAGGTACCACAACCACTAATTAGGAATGCTGGGAGGAGTAGCGCCAGAGTCAATTTCGATTTGGTCGAAAACATCTTTAGTTCCATTATTAATTCTCGTCTCAATAAGTCCTGGCTTACGTAAAGCCAATCTAGTTAAATCATGATCAGATAAAGTAGCCCTAATCTGATCTAGGCCTTGTTCGGCTTCTCTAAGATTAGCCTGTAGTTCATTATTCAATTCTTGTTGGCGAGCAGCATCTTCTCTCAAACGACCAATAGTTGCTTCATTAGTTTTTACGGCTTGATCTAAGATTTGCTTTTCAGCAACAAGTTGTTCAAGTTTTGCTTGGGTAGAGTCATAGTAGTATTTAGCACCAAATGCAACTCCTCCAAGCAATCCTAATACTATAATTATACCATAGATTTTAAGCATAGTAAACCATTATTTTTTATTTTTACGTTCTAACATAGCATTAATAAATGTTAGACCTTGAGATCTTCTAAACATAGAGTCAGTATCTTCTTTTCTACGTTTATCGCGTTTTTTGAATAGAATCTGATCTGCTGATGGAGTAAGATCAATGCCTCCACCTGATACTGCATTTGCAGCTGTCTCTCTAATGTCTTTAAAGGATTTCATCGGATAATTTCTCCGGGATTTACTAGAATTTCTTGCTTAGTTTTTAGATGTAATACTTTGTATATTGGAGTACCTAACATATGTCCAACTGGACTTGTGTCTTCAAATACTCTAATTTTTGTACCTTGAAGAGCAATAGGTTCACCAGTCTTAGGTGATACAGTATCATGAATTAGTGTATAGACACCAGGTTGCAATTGCTCACCAATCATACACCAAGTTGATTCAAACAAAGTATCGTCAAAATCAATTTCCATTTTTTTCAAAACATCAACGATCTCTTCTTCGGTCATACCAGTTTCTTCTTTAATTAAAAAGAGAGCAGTAGCCCAAGAAGCTAATTTGGTTTTACCGAATGGTAGTTTACTTAAAAGTCTTTTAATATTGAATACAAGGCGATGAAAAACTGTATACGCTGATTTCTCTTCAGAAGTAGATAATTGACTAGTCTTTTTTAATACTTTGCCATTATCATCAACAATACCTAAGTTGAAAGCATCAGTTTTTTCCCAAGGCGTGACCAGCAGCTTAATAAACCTATAAGCATAAAATAAGTCAGCCGTTCTTGAAATAACACCCATTAGATTTTCCTAAGTCTTTCTATTATTAATGGATCTAAAGGTACATCCATTTTTTCGGTATCTTTAATATAATGTAAGTAAATGAGCATTGGTTTAATAACCGGCCAATGCTCTTTATTTACTTTATACCATAACATCTTTACTGCAGCTTCAACACCAAATACATTTGCAAGAATAACAATATGGTTCAATATTAATCGTTCTTGTAAATCATCATCATTGTAGTATCTTCCAAGCAGTCTCTTAATATACTTAAAACGATTCAAATCATCGTAAAATTCTTCTACGTCAGTACAATTTGAATTCTTATACTTATTCGCCGCATATAGGAGAAAGTTCTCCTCATTCAATCGCTCAAAAATTTTCATAAATGCCTCAATAAAATAGATTTGTTTTATCTATTTATTAAGGATTATTGCAAAGCTTCAAGAACTTTTGTTTTGGATAAACCCTTTGTGTCAATACCACGCTCTTTAGCAATTTCAACTAATTGAGCTTTTGTCATTGACTTTAGATCTACTTCTTCTTTTACTTCAACAACTTCTACTACTGGCTCAGAAGCTACAGTAGGAACTGGAGTTGATAGATCCAAAGTTATAGTTTTTGGTTCAGGTTTATCGCGATGATTAAATTCATCACATTGCTGAGCAGTCATTCTTTGAGCTTTTAAGAGCTCGCCTTTTTTGCTAATAAATCCGCGAGGGGTAGCAATTGCATCTTTTAACCAGCCAGGAACAGCCATAGTTTATCTCCTATTATATTTCATTGTCAACTAAAACTATATCAAACGCTGCAGTAACTCTAGCGTTATTTGATCTAACTTCAGCTCTTATATCTAAATCAGATTTTTCGGGAATTTTAATTGGTACACCAAATTGATACGAATATTGTCCGCCAACACCAGCAACTTCAGCAGTATGTCCAATTCTAAAAGAATCTTGTCCAAAATATCTTACGAACATATCAACACTAGCATCAGCATTGGCCGCACATGTAGATGTCCCTTGAAGTAAATAGCCAGTTTTTCCAGCTGGGACTGTGTAAACAGCCATTAGCGTTTGAGATTTACCAATATTAATTCTTAGTACTTCAGCTGTAGTATTTGACACTCTAATCTGTGTTTGATTAGCAACGGATCCATCAATGTATGCTCTATAAACTCTTTTGAAAACTACGGTTCCAGTAGCAGAACTACCAGAAATTGTAAAAGTATCTTCTACCTCTTGAAAATTTTCGTCTAAGCCAAGAACGTGAACTGTGATTCCATCATCTAATGTTGATGATGATCCATTTGTTCTTGTAGTACTAACAGTTAAAGCAGATGGATTGTCAAATGAAGACCACGGATATAAAGTATCACTTATGTCCCAAATAGTACCACTAGTACTTTGAGACATTTCAGGTACAGCACCAAACTTATGCACATTAGCCCAACCATCAACTAATCCAGCTGCAATGTTAATATTTGCTGAAATACCAGATGAATTAATAATATTACCATCTTTGTCAGCCATCATAACAACTTCAAAAATATTTGAATTAGTTACTGATCCAAACCAGTCCTGTCTATGCGCTGAGTACTGTGCCATTATTTGACTCTCTTACTTTTTAATTGCGTCTGCTGATTTTTTGATATTGTCAAATGTTTCATCTTCACCATCTTTTTCATCGACGATTTCAGTATTGTCATCATGCATCTTTTTGAATTCTTTTTCACCTTTTGCACGAGGCTGCTCAGGTGATTCATCTAAGGATTCATCCCAAGGTGCTTTCTTTAAAGATACTTTATCTTTTGGTTGAGCTTTTACAGATTGAAGAGCTCTTTTAATTTGTTTTTGAGAAAGTGGTTTGCCTTTAGCTTTTTTAGCTTCATCTACAGTTTCTTCTTTAACTTCTTCGTTACAAGAACCTTCGTGCACTTTGCCGCACTCTTCGCAAACTTCAACTTCATCGCTAATCGCATCAACTGTATCTTTTTTCATGGTGACTTTATATGTCTTATCACCAAACTTAAATTCTTTTTTACCAGCTTTTGCAGCAGCTGCAGCAGCACCCATAAAATCAGCTACATCTTCGTCAGCAATAGCTTCAGGTACCCAGCTTTTTCTCTCGGTTTTTACTTCCTTAGTCTCATACATATCAAGGTATGCTTGAGCTAATGTTTTATTGATAGTGTCCATTGTAGTTTCCTTACATGTTCATGAATAGTTGGCCAGCCCAAGCTGCGGCCGATACAGTTACACCGATCCAGAAGATACGGTTTATGACTCGAACAGTAATAGCTGTCTCGTCCATTTTACTTTCTACTTCATCAATTCGGTCTGAATGCTTATTCAAACGCTCATTAATTGTATTACGATCAGTTTCTAAAGCAATCAATTTTTCTTCAGCTCGTGCTAAAGAGATGACGGTTTCAGATAATCTATCGATTTTTTCTTCGATACGATCTAAGCGTCTATCGTCACGCATGATATGATCTTGTAATTCTTTATTATCAGCCATGTCGCTTCTCTATTAATACCTTTAAATTAGTTGAGCCTTTTATTAACCTGTGATAGGTCATTTTCTCTATAAAAAATTGATCTCCATACTTAAGTTCAAAAGGTAATTGGTCATCAAACTGAAAATACCAATCTTTACCTTCTAAAACTTTAACAATTCGATCTTCTCTATCACGGTGCCAAACTAATTCAGAGCTGTTTACGCTGGAATCGAATGTTCTAACACTACCATCATCTTGATATGGTCTTACCAAAAGAAGTTTCCTCCTCCCGAAAGACCAAGTTGCTTTGCATAATATGGAAGACGGCAGGACCAATATCCGGCCTTAGTCTTATCTTTTTTCTGATCGCATTGATGGCGAGCTGCAAAGCTCTTTCTTGCCTCTGGATCATTAATTTTTGCTTTGAGGCCTGTGGTATCTCCAAACTGGATCTTAATCACATTACCTTTATCATTTTTTACATAAACATAGAACTTTTTATCGCCGCCTCTTTTAGGTTCGTTAAGTTCTACTTCTTTGCCCTTATATTCTGCTTCATTTATTTCATCAATTTTTGAAACATCAACACCAGTATTCTTTTTAATATATTTGACTGTTGCATTCCAATCGGGATAGCCGTTTTCTGTTGATACTTTTTTGATCAAATCAACAACCATTTTTTTAACTTTAGGATTTTTTACATAATCCCATCCAAATTTAATTGCTTTAAATGCGTCGGCATCTTTACCAGATTTATGATATTTGTAAATTAATTTAATTGCCTTTGCAGTATCTTGGACAAATCCTTCTTCAATTTCCATTAAAGGGCAATCAATTGGTACAAATTTATCTTCATAAAGACCATATTCACCAATATCAGTTTCTTCTAATAAGAACTTATCAACGCCTTCTGGTGTATAAACACCTTCTTCCATCTGCTTACGAGCCTCTTGAAAGAGTTCATAATAAGACTTTGAACCAACACGAAATACATTCTCATTCAAAGGAATACCATTGGATGTATGGTACTTTAAATTCACTGAAGGATCTACGTTATGTTCTTTGAAACTAATCATTATCCACCAAACTCATGTCCTGCGACTCTGCGCATTTGTTTTTTAAATTCTGCAAAATCAGGTTTTGTTTTATATAACTTGATAGAGATCTCAGGACGATCTTTGCCTTTGATTCTCCATTTGTAACCTTTTTCAATGTGCTCAGGCTTAGTAGTCTTTACAACACGGCGTTCAAAGCCTTTTTCCCAAGATTCAGAACCTTCTTGAACTGATGCTTCAGTAATATATTTACTAAAGGTTAACATTAGTCTTCCTTTTTAGCTTTGCGCTTGGCCGCAAGATAAGCAGCAATAGCCATTTCACGGCGTTCATTCTTATCTTTTTCTACAAACTGAGGAGCATCTGACTTTTGGAAATCTTCAATCCATTTTGCCATGCCATCAGAAACTTGAAGCTTTTCTTCGAGATCTACTGATTCATTTTGTCTTTTTAAGACTGCTGCAACTTGTGGATAATCTGATAGACCTTTTTTGATTTTATCAATTGCTTTAGCTGCACCCGTCATATTACCACCTTTGTATCGTGGATCAGATGCAATTCCAATAGCCATTTTAATTTCTTTAGGCGTAAATTTAGCTTCATCAATCTGAACTGATTCTTTCCTTTGAGCATCTTTATATAAACTTACAGCTTGAGCAATATCTTTATTTTTCATCATGCGCTTTGATTCGGCGGCATCTGGATTATCCATTATCATATAAACTGTAGGCTCATCTACGTTATTCTTTTTGACAAATTTCTTATATGCATCAAACTTTTTAGGAATTACTGATCCACCAAATTTATTTCTCATTGGTGTCATACTACGAGAAATTTCATCTAATGCTTCGTCAAGCTTAACATCTAGATGACCAGAACCAATAGCTGCAGGATTTTCACCCATTTTCTTAAGAGCTTTTTTCATAGCTTCAGCCGTGTTACGAGCTGGAACTATTACTTTCATTCCCTTTTTAAGCTTATTGATTGGTTTAACAACAGTTACAATCCAATTCTTTTGCTTGGCTTCGGTCATATGGTAACCTTTACCATCGCAATGATCGCATCCTTCGCCTTTACACTTAGGGCATTCAACTTTATCTTCTTCTTTAAGACCACCCATCATATTTTTATAAATGGATTTTTTAGCCGATTTAGCTGACATGCTTGGACGTTTTTTACCAGCACGATCTTTTTTCTTATCAGCTTCGATTTCAGCTTTAGTTGGTGGAGTATACTTACGAGCTTCTTCAACTGATTCATATTTGCCTGCCATTACAGCGTGCATATCTTTAGCTTTTTCATGGAGGGCTGAAAGCTTATTTTGCATCCACTCAGGAAATTCATTGTTTCCTTGAATATATTCCATAATCTCATCTGCAACATAACCAATAAACTTGGCTTGATCCATTGCCATACCAGCTTCATCAGGAGATGCTGGAGCATCATCTTCTTCGTTTACGCTTTCGATATAATTCTTATCACCGGGTTTTTTACCATGATTCATAACTTTTTTACCAAGCGGTGTTAAGTTACCTTTTTTATCATACATCTGATTAACAAGCTTTTTTTCTTCAGCGGATAATTCATTTACTTCGCCTGGAGTTGCTTTCTTATAAGCATCAACAATTTTGTCAGTGCCAACCTCTAATGCTTCACGAATATTAAAATAGCTTTTAGTCATATTACCCTCTTACTTTCGCGGCTAGATCTTTGTCAGCTCCGCCCCATGTTCCTGATGATTTTGTTGCGAATGAATTGACTCTTGCGAGTCCCCATTGTGTTGGATTAGTACCTGGACGGTGTCCAGTTCTCCATGCTGCTACACCTCTATCAAATACTTTTTTAAGTATTCCATATGGCATACCACTTTTATCAGCTTTTTTCTGTAAAGCTGATTTGACGTTTGATTCTTCTATAGCTTTAGATTCACCATACATATCTTTAAATCGTTTGGTGTGCTTAGAAGTTTTTGTTTTTGCTCTGGCATCACCAGGTGCTGGCTTATAAGCAGCTGGATTATCATCATCCATTTTTGCTTGCTTTTTAAATTGAGCGGCGCGTTTAGCATTTGTTGATTTTGATAGACCTGAAGCATATGATTTTTTCATACCAGAGTCTTTATCTTTTGGCTGTTCTCTTGCTTCTTCAAGGGAGTGTTCTGCTGGCTGTACTTCTGAAGCTAATGCAAGAATCGATTCTTCATTAGGATCTACCTTAGATACTTGATCTAACCAGCATCTCCAAGTTTCACCTTTTGACTCTACAACTAGGTAATTAGCACCAAGTTTAGTAATAGTACCAACAATACCTTTTGCTGTAATTACTACTTGTTCGCCTTCTTCAAAAATACGTTGCTTGATATATGCTTCACGTAAATCTGAAACTGGCTCTAATTGTACATGATTTTTATATTCGACTGCTTCTTTGATTCCCATTGCTTTGCGCAATGTATCAAATAGTTCTTTACCATCTTTGAACCCTTTAGGTAGTCCACTAGCAAAACCTTGTATCTTTTTACCGTTACTATCTGTTGAATCAAAATAACGATTCTCAATAGCTGCTTTACGCATTTTAGAGGCTGACATACCCGATACATCATCTGCATCAGCATCTCTTTCACCAGCAGATACAACGTTGATTCCATCTTCAAAGTTATAAAGTCCGTGACGTGATTTTACGCCATTATACTTATTTGTTTGTATAGAGAATTCATTTACTCGATCTGAACCAACTACCATAGTTACTTTGGTGAATCCTTGATCGTATAGTTTTACCAAAACATCAAAAACATTGCGTACGTCCTTATCTGACATGATATTTCTACCATGCTTAGGGAACATCTTACGCATTATTTTGATTTTTGTATTAAAGTCTAATGGATTCTTTTTAGGATCTTGAGACTTAGATACATATACGCGATAGTTGTTTCCCTTTGCTAGAGAAGCAACTTTAGAAATTAACTTTTCATGACCAACAGTTGGCGGATTAAATCTGCCAAAGGTAAAGACTACCTCTTTAGTTTCTTCGGTTAGGTATTCACTAAAAGATTTAAACAAGGTTATTCTCCCTTATTCGCTTTTAGTTTATCGCGATCTTGTTGTTTGATCTTAGGAAGTAATTTCTTTGCAAGCTTTTTAATTGCTGCGCCTTTCTTTTCAAGACGTTTTTCAATACTTGCTCTAGCAGCATATGAAAGATCTGCTTTATCTTTATCCTTTGTGATCTTTTTAATAAGGATATTACGAGCGGCTTTTTCAGCTCTGCCCTTTAGCTTTTCGGGTGATGCTAATTTTTTACGAGCCTTCTTTTGACCCAATGCGATTTTGGCTTTGTTTTTACGCATTGCCATTTTCATTTTTTGACGTTGGGCTTGAGTTAAAGCCTCGTCTAAGTCTGGATCGTATCCAGCAGCTAGGTCACCAGACGTATCATCTGTCTTACGACGCTTAGCGTTCTTCGCTAGTTGTTCATCGCCAGTTGCTGTATAGTCTACAGTTAAAAAGTCTTTGAATGAATACATTTCTTTATTCTTTCCCATTTAAGAACGAGACGCAGTGTCCCAACCTTTTAATATATCAGGCGAGAAGTTATTTGTTGAGAACTCTAAACGGTCCACTAACTTAACTGCTCCGCCACCAATGCGGTCAATTGCAACAAAGCCTTCTTGGCCGGTTACCTTAAACCCAGTTTTTGTTTTAACAAAAGTGTTAATATTTTTTAGTCTATCAAGCTTATTTATAATAATTAACTTTGCCACTACGATAGCTTTTTGTAAATCAAACAATAATTTTAAGTTACTTTTATTTTTTTCTGAGAAGAACTTTAGCATTTCATCTCGTTTCGCATATTGTGCTGACTTACCTTTTTCAGTTGTGCGCTTACCAGCTTCTTTTTCAAATTTATCAGTAATGAATTGAATAAGATTATCAACGTGCTTTTTGGTATCAGTTACTGCTTCACCAGATCGAACATATCTGTTATTATGGGTTTCAATTACACCAGCAAAATCTTGATTCTTTTCAATTTCACGAAGAGTTGAACCAGCAATTTTACGAAAGATCTTTCCAGCGTCTGAAAGAGCTTTGGTTACTTCATCAGTATCTTTCTTTGTCAGCGTTGCTGTGCCCGATAGATCACGAATGGTTGCAGTTTCTGCCCATACAGATGAGACATTTTTGAATTTATCAATGTCAACACCATATGATGCTTTCATGGTCTCGAAAGTAGCTCCATCATACGACGTATGAAATACGACTCCAATATTAGCTTTTTTAATTCTTTTAGCTTCGTCGGAATCAACGGGAATAGCGTACATAATGGTGTTAGGATGAAAAGTGAGATACTTTTGACCATCAATTGATTCAGTCTTGAGATCATTAGAAGTAAACATAATATCACCTTGCACGACACCTCGGATGCCAAGTTTACTAAGTTCATCGTATGCGATTTTGAGTTTTGTTTGTAAGTCTCCACTTGTGTCTTCTTCGATGTCTGCATGAGATTTATATACCTTTGGATTCTTATTAAAGATGCCCTTTTTGGCAACAAAGAATTCGCCATCACTTGGATCAATCCCGGCGAAAACAGCAGGTGCGCCATCCCATTTTACAGTAACATCTGTAGAACCTTTAGCATTACCTGCGAGCATATCACGAAGAGAGCGCAAAGCTAAAATAGCATCCCTTGCACCCTTCACACCGCCATAAATCACCTGATCTTCAATGTGAGTCATGTGGGTATTCTTTTGTTCAGAAAGGTAAGACTTAAAGTTTTTCATCGTTTTTCCTATTGATAAATTTTTACGAATGCTGACGAATCGTCAGAGCTCGATGCAGCATAATTCACAATTGCATTTACAAATGAATCTGCCTTTCTGCCTTTATTATTATTTAAGTAGTGTACAATCATCACAGCCGCTAATTTAGCTGAAAACCAACCTGCATCTTTATTTCTAATCTCTTCCATGTAATAGTCAAATGTTAGAGATGCGTCAGCAGATTTCGCCATTTTGTAGAAGTATAATTCAGATCTTTTATTTTTACCAGAAGCTAATTTTTGTGCTATACGTTTAATTGATCCATGCGCTGGAATATTGACATTAAGGTATCTTTTACCGGCTGCCATAATAACACCCCAGCCAGCTCCGCCACCGCGCGCTGTTTTACCCATAATTTCAATCTTATTTGCGCCAAGGTAATTGTTTGGACGAATTTCCATAGTGCCACCACTAAATTCTACAGTGCCACCTTTGTTTGAGAAGAATGTACCGCGTTGAGTTTTTACAGCACCAGATACAAATTTATGATTCTGCGGAGAACCTTCAATGTTATATTCTTTCGCTTTAGCGTCTTTCTTTACAAGCTTAAGGGAAATACCTACAACCTTACGTTCTTTGAATAGACGTAGAAGTGAAGTATTGAGTGCACCAATTGAAGAAGTATCTAGTTCTTTCTTTAGGTCTACACCATCTTCAATAGCCCAGATATCGCCTGGATTCCATTTATCATCTGTCAATGCAGAGATGTCAGAATTCTTAAAAGCTTCTTTCTTTGCTTTTTTATAGATGTAATTCATTGTATCAGAATCACGATGGAACTTATGCTTTTTATTTGCATAACCAGCTTTAATAATTTTTTGTGCTGAAAGATAAGCTGAAACTTGCCATGCTGAATCCATTGAAACCATCTCATCAAAAGAGGTTCCACCAACGTCAATACGTTTCATAGCACTTTTAAGAATAGATGGTGTAAAGAATTCAATTGGTTGATTACCATATTGAAGCATTGCTGCTAACCATAAACACTGACCTGATTCTGTCTGAGCAGTATTTTCTGTACCACCACCAGCACCAGCACCTCCACCAAAAATAGCAGACTTACCAATCTGCGATGACGATATTTCTTTATTATCAGTAGTAATCAGGTTAAATGGAGTTTTACCATCAAAATTATCTATGGCTGTAATATTTTCTGGCGTATTAGCAAACTTTACTTCTGAGTTATCTTTAGCTAGAGCTAATGTAATACCATTAATTACAGCGTGCTTAAGAATATCAATTCTTGGTTCTTTGGTTTTACTGTTAGGTTTACTGAGCTCTCCAGGTCTGAGAGCAGTCATTCCTTCAGATAAAAAAGATCTAAACTTTAGCATTCTAAATCCACGTTCTTATGATTGATTACTACTATTTATAAGTTTACAGAACTTGATGAAAGCATTCGAATGCTAGGCCAGTTTCTACTCGAAAGGCTTCTTTTTCCCAAGGAGACTTATCATAATCATAGCCAGATGGATAGACCTTCTTCTTCCATCGAATTCTACCATCGTCAAGTTGCTTCATTTCACTACGAGCATACTGCTTAAGATGAGTCATTTCATGACAAATAGTAGATACAAAATCAAATAGACGTAGGTTCTTATCAATCTCTAGCTCAAACGTACGGTTATCATCAAGTTCCATACAATAACCATAAGCACCTTTTTCATAGCAATTAGTAAGTTTAACCATTATGTCTAGTGTTTTGAACCTTGGCATTTCTTTCTTAAGATACCAAGCTATAACTTTATGGGCTAGTTCTTTACGATCAATCTTACCACCAATCACATTAACTTCGTTCATATGGCCTTCTCCATCATTTAATATAGGTATATTATACCATAGCTAATTAGGTATGTAAACAGGTTGGCCAAAAATAAAAACCCTTTAGAATCAACAACTTAGATGAGGAGAGCTCTAAGCCATTGATTCTAAAGGGAATTTAAATTGTAATAAATTGTATCAAAAAATAGTTATATAAATCAATAACTTATTCTATTTTTTTTAAAAACACATTTCCAGCAACTGAAACTCTTTTAGTATCTTTCATAAAAGCTTCTACACTGTGCTGTAGATAAGATGGAAATATAAAAATATCTTTATTTACTGGTGTATATGCCCGTTGGGCCACTGGTTGAAGTAAACGCTCAAGGATTTCAATAGTACCATCTATATCAAGTTGCTTTTCTGACTTATATTCTTTTTCATAATATTCGGTTTTTGTTGTGCCATAAATTCTGGTTCCAGAATTTCCGGAATGAAAAGTAATTGATCCTGGAGGAGAAGATACTGCATTTTCTTTTTCGTAATATATTTCTTCGTCAATATCAATATAAGTTACCCAAGAAATATGACCAGAATGACTATGAATAGGATTGTATTCTCGAGATTTTTGGATATTAACCCAAGTGCTATCTGGTACAAAATCTAAGTAGTTTTTATCAATATTAATATATTCTTGTCCATGCCACCTACTGCAAAGCACGTTAACGTATGAATCTAGATATGGTTTAATATATTCATTAATATTTAGAATTTGCTCTTTATTAAAAGAATATTCTTCTTCTATTTTACCAGCTAAAAAATTATTAAACGCGTATTCTTCTTTGCGTTGAGATTGATATATTGATTGAATATAATCAAAAGCTTCATCTGAAATTTTAGATTTAATTAAAAAAGGTCCGAAATACGGAAAACTGTATTTAATATCTTGTCCTAATGTCATAAACATTTTTCCT
>OBMK010002061.1_pt1 | contig 15829 bp, 7 predicted proteins | sample 1539081 | NCBI WGS metagenome assembly OBMK01 (sample SAMEA3355528, study PRJEB22509) | marine metagenome | biome: marine; feature: river plume; material: water | place: USA | collected 2010-08-07 | depth 0.5 m | reverse complement strand
AGCTTGTGTCAGTGTTTACATATTATTGTGCAGTTGGATATCTAGCAGAAGCTGGTGGAGTTATACGTGCTACAAACGGTAACAACTCATATGGTAGTTTTGGATCAGTTGCAGACGGCAATGATCCATTAGAAACTCCAGATGCAGGAACAGTAAACAATAGAGTAAACGAAGCTATTGTTGAAAGTGCGTTTGCAGGTGGAGCAGCTGATGAATTGTTGCTTTTCCAATACGCAAATACAGGTGAACAATACACAGATGCAACAGCAACTATTATTGGTGCTGGAGACGATGCTACTGTTGAATTTGTTGATTTTAGAGACGGCGGAGTATTTGAACCAAGGCTTATTAACACAAAAGGTTCAGGAACCGAAGGTGGTAGCGGATTTAGTATACAAGCAAGTAGTGGTCAAATTACAGTAGACGCAACGTCAACATTAAGATTAAATGCAAACACACCAACACAATTTACATCAGAAATTACAGGAATGCGTGTAATTATTACTGCTGGACGCGGTGCAGGACAGTATGCAAAAATAAACACATTTGATGCTATTACTAAAGATATTACAGTATTAAAAGAGTCAACTGGAGTTGCAGGATGGGATCATATTATTCCAGGAACTGATTTAGTACCAGATTTTGATTCAACAACTAACTATAGAATTGAAGCATGTATAGAAGCATCTGCTCCTACAGTTGTAGCAACGGGCGGCGATGTTCCGGCAGCTAGAAACTGGCGTGGTGCAGACTGGGGTTATCAAACTGTAGTTTATACAAACTTAACTGTAGGCTTAGGTACTGGTGAAACTTTTGATGACGAAGCTGTAGCAGCTAGATTTAATGTTGAGCGCAAAGGACAAGCATATAATTTAACAAAGATTGGATCAGGTGCAGGCTATGCAGTTGGTGACGAATTGGTTATTTTAGGAACAGCACTCGGCGGAGCAACACCGGCAAATGATTTAAACATAACAGTATTAACAGTATCACAAGATAGTACAAACGCTATTGTTACGTTTAGTAGTCAAGGTACTACTAGAGGAAAGAGACTTGTAGCACTTTCTGATCCAAATTTTACAGCATATTCAGATGATGGCGCAACTTGGGAAGAAGGAAACTTACCTAACGTTGGTGATTGGCGAACAGTAAAAGCAGGATTAGATTGTTTCATTGCTTTAGAAAATAATACAAATAATGTTGCATTATCGTATGATGGTGTAGAATGGATTACTAGAAGTTTACCAACAACTGATAACTGGGTAGATTTGGCATTTGGTAACGGAAGATTTGTTGCAATAGCTGAAGGAAGTAATAATGTTGTAACAAGTGTAAACGGTCTAGACTGGACAGCAGGGACAATACCAGATACTACTGAAGAAGATTCTACAACAGCACAATGGCAAAAAATTGAATACGGCCAAGGTAGATTTGTTACAGTATCAGGTAGTGGTGCTCAGTCAGCAGTATCAGAAAACGGAACTAGTTGGACACTATATGAACAAGCTATCCCGGCAGGTGATTATGATTTTGCAGGAATGGCATACGGAGATAACAGATTTATTGCAGTAACATATAGCGGAAAAACAATATTCAGTTTAGATAGAGGCCAAACATTTAAAGCAGGAACTCAAATACCGCAACTTAATAGTCTAGATATGAATATAAAGGACTTTAAATACGGACAAGGTGTGTTTATGGCAATTGGTGATATATCAGCTATAGGAACAGGAGCACCGACACCGGATGCGGACGAACTTGATAGATGCGCAACAACCGAAGATGGAATAATTTGGACAGAGCGTAATATGAACAACAATGCTAGATTGTATTCAACACTAGTATTTGCAAATCCAAGTTCAGTAGGAACATTCATTGCATTAGGCGATGCAACAACATCTAATGCAACAGCTATAATGAATGTAGGTAAACGTGCTAAATTTAAAGCAAATATTTTCCAAGGATCGTTTAATAACATATTAATGTGGGATCCAGGTAGTGGGTATTCAGATGCAAATCCATGTGCGCTAACAATTACTGACACGACATTTGTAACCGGATTAGAGGTTGACATGCGTTATGGTAACGGCGTATTAGCTCAGCCATCATTTATTAATAGAGGAGCAGGTTATAGATCAAGTAGTTCGACTATTACTATAGCAGGCGATGGATATGCTGATATTATTTCAGAAGACAATCAAGTAGTAATTGACGGCGTAAATGTTATTCCTGGACCAGGTGTGCAAATTAGATTTGACACTTTAGATGATATACTAACTGTAGATCCAACTGATAAAAAATTATTTACAGGTGTTAAAATTACAGACTTAGGTGATGACGGATCAGGCAATAACACAAGATCAGTTAGGTTTACAATATCTCCTAGACTACGTAACGAAAACAATATGTTACACGGAACAGCAGTAACATTAAGAAGTGGATATAGTCAGTGTAGAATTACAGGACATGATTTCTTAGACATTGGTACTGGTAACTTTGAAGAAACAAACTATCCAACATTATATGCTGGAGGAGATTTCTTTACAGCGGCACCAGAAAACGAAGTTGAAGAAATAAACGGTGGTAGAGTATTCTACGTATCAACAGACCAAGACGGTAACTTTAGAGCAGGTGAATTGTTTAGTGTGCAACAGGCAACTGGTGTTGTAACAATTAGTGCTGAGTTCTTTGACTTAGATGGTCTAAGCACATTATCATTAGGTGGTGTTAGACTTGGTGGTACAGGTGCTGTAGTTAACGAATTTAGTACTGACGGAACATTTAGTGCTGATTCAAATAATATTATTCCTACGCAAAAAGCAGTAGCAACATTCTTAGCTGATAGATTATCAGTTGGTGGTTCAGACTTGGAAACAAACGGACTTGTTGCTGGTACTGTAAAAATAGGAACAGATACAAACGAAATATCATCAACAGCTGACGCATATGTAAACTTTCCGAGAGTTTCGGACTTTAGTGGCGTTGATGCAAACGGAAATCTTACAGCAATACAAGGTACTATTATAAGTCAAATGCTGTTTGCAAGAGATTATATATCCGAAATCCAAGGCGGATCGAGTTAATGATGAATAAGCTAAATACAATAGTGGAGCAGATAAATGGCAGAGTTTAAGTTAGGTAGAATTAGATTTGTATGGAAAAGTAGTTGGGCAACCGCTACTACATACTATAAAGATGACGTTGTAGAATACGGCGGCAAAATATATATTTGTGTTACAGGACACATAGGTGCAGCAAGTTTCTTTACAGACTTAGATATTGTTCCTAGTAAATGGAACATTATGGCTGATGGCCAGAAATGGTTAGGAGATTGGCAACCACAGACAGCATATATTAGAGATAATATCGTGCGCTATGGTGCTACAGTTTATATTGCTAAAACGGATCATACATCTGCCGTTGATTCGAGTACTGGACTAGAGCCAGATATTGCTAAATGGGACGTATTTGCTACAGGATTAGATTACAAAGGTGACTGGGCTACTACATATGATTATAAAGCAAACGACTTAGTAAAATATGGCGGAGCAACATATGTATGTAACACTTATCATATTAGTGCAGCAACTGATTCATTAGGACTAGAAGCTGATTTATCAAAATGGACAGTATTTAATCAAGGATTTGATTGGAAAACTGATTGGGCACCTAGTGTACGTTATAAACTAAATGACGTTGTAAAATTTGGTGCTAGTTTATGGATTGTAAACACTTACCATACATCACAAGCAACGTTTGCAGTAGACAGTGCAAAATGGACTAAGTTTGTTGAAGGCTTCCAATACGAAAATGAATGGAACGATGCAACTGGTTATCAACCTGGTGACGTTGTACAATTTGGCGGAAACAGCTATATTGCTAAAGAAGATACATTAGGTCCAAAACCAGGTATGAGTGGCGGATCAATTACTGCCGCTGACAATGCAGCATCAGTTACAATTACAAGCAACTTACACGAATTAAGTAACGGTAAACAAATTAATATTACCGGTGTTGTAGGAATGACTGAGCTTAATACAAATAACTATTGGGTTGGAGCAGTAACAACTAATACTTTTAAACTTTATACAGATAGAGCATTAACAACAGCAGTTAATTCAACGTCATTTACTCCTTATACATCAGGCGGAACTTGGATCACAACAGCAACAGGAACACCTGAATGGGAGTTGTTTGGTCGCGGAATGAAATTCCAAGGCGATTGGGAAGATGATTCTACTAATTATCAATACTTACCAGGTGACGTTGTACGCTTAGGCGGATATCAATATCGTTGTAAAGTTGGACATAGAACACAACAGCCACCAAATACAACATACTGGGAAAAACTAAACACTGGGTTTGACTGGAAGGGTATTTGGGTAGATAACACAGCATATGTATTAGGTGATACTGTACGTTATGGTGATAATTCATATGTATGTATTAATGCACATATATCCGACGGCGACGGAGCAGGCGATGCAGGATTTGCTGTTAACTCAAGACCGGACCAAGACACAGGCGGAGTATACTGGAACGTTATAGCAATTGGTACTGAGCAATCAGTATTAACTACTAAAGGTGACATGGTTTACTATAGTGGTGCAACACCAGTTAGATTGCCAGTTGGACAAGATGGACAAATACTTACAGTAAGTTCAAATGGAACACCAAACTGGGAGTTCTTAGGACAATCAGTAGATGTATACTATGTTGCAGAACACGGTACAGATGCACCGGCTCCAATTTATGGTAAATCAATTGATAGACCATATAAGAGTATTAGATATGCGGCACAGCAAGTTGAAAGAGGAACTAAAGCAGTTGGCGCAGCAAGATTGTTAGAAATGAACAGACGCTTTATACAACGTGAAATTGTTGAGTGGACTGATTATCAAGTAACTAATAACACAAGTCCATTTACATCAGCGTTTACATATGATAGTAAAAAATGTGAAAGAGACATGGGTTATATTATTGATGCATTTGTATATGATCTAACACATGGCGGAAATATTAAGTCAAGAGAAGCAGCATTAGAATATGTTACTAACCCAGGTAAGTTTTATACATTGGGACAAGAAGCAGAAACTGTAGCTAGTATTAATTACGGGCTAACACTAATTGAAAAAGTTCTTGCACAAACTGCACCAGCAGTTAATTACCAAACAACAAACGGTGATAACTCTACTAGAGTTGTACCACAATACTTTGAAACAGCACTCGGTGCACAAGATACAGTTAATTACGATGGAACAATAAGCGGAAGCAGTTCCGGAGGTACTTATTCTGATGCGACACCAGAGGGCGGATATGCCGAGGGCGGAGGATACTAATGGCTACTAATTTTGCAACTATTTCCAGTTTAGGAAAAATCATTACTGATGCGATTACAGCAGGTAATGCAACAAATGTTCCGGCGAGAAGTATACGGAAAACATTGATAAAAGTAACAACGGGTCAATATAGAGAAGTACTTCCGATTATGATTCCAGCAGAATGCTGTATAATGGGAGACGAACTTCGTTCAGTTAACGTACAACCTAGAAAGTCAACAAACTCAACATTGACTCCGAAAGGCGATTACAAATATACTAACAAAGCACTAGAAAGATTAGAGCAAGTTGTAGGTAACGTTGCTTCGGGCTTAACAATGGCTCCAACAACAGGAAACACTTTAACACAAACTGTTGCGTACCCATATGCAGAAACCCCACAAGCATGGGAAGGACTTACTCGTCAAGTACGTGGTATACGTAAAAACATTGATGCACGATTAGGTGACAAACTGTATACAGAATTTCCTAAGCCCTGGGAAATGACAAATGCAAATGCCGGTCGCGGACGTGATTTGTTTTTACAAAACAGAGAATTTATTAAAGCTGAAACTACTGCATACATTACAGAAACCTATCCAAACTTAAAATATAGTCGTACAAAGTGTAAACAAGATATTGGATTTATTTTAGATGCAGTAGCATATGATTTAACATTTGGCGGTAACTGGCAATCAGTTGTTGCAGGCGAAGCATATTACACAGGTGCAGTATTAGAAATTGCATCAAGTGAAAAAGCGGCTACTATTGCAGCATACGGATTTATGAAAGCATTGGTACAAACAGTACAGCGTAACATTACAGTTACACCATTACTACAAACAGATGTATCACAAATTGCAGGTAACGGCGGAACATCAAGTGAATCAACAGTAATTGGTAACTTGTTCGACGATATTACAGACACTATCGATAGTGGTGTAGGAACTGTATCAGAAGTATACCCAAGTGTTGCATCTGCAAACGCACTTACATTTGCTGATACAACAGCAATGAATAATGCAAAAGAACAAGTTGGCGAATATACAATTGACTTTATTAACAAAAACTTTGGTAGCTTTAAATACGATAGTGGAATTTGTAGACGTGATTTAGAAATTCTTTCACAAGGCGCTCAAAACGATACACTTACTGGTTCTAACTATCTAGCAATTGAAGCTGGTAGAGCATACAATAGAGGAACATCATCTTACTTATTAGGTGCACAGAAAAGTCAAACAGTTGGCGCTATAAGACAATATAGAGATTTAATTGTAGCAGACTTAACAGATGCAACATATATTACAAGAACAAAAGCATTTTATAACGAAGTAATTGATATTTTACAAAATAGTACAAGTGCAGAAAATGCACTAACATTCCCTGTATATAATTCAAGTCAAAACGCTCAAGATGCAAGAGACAACTTAATTAACAACAGACAATTTATTATTGACGATGTTGTTCAGTATGTTGAAAATACATATAATAATCCTCCAGGTGCATTTGTTTACGATTCAGCAAAATGCGGACGTGATGTAGGTTACATTGTTGATGGATTAGTACATGATATTATGTACGGTGGAAACTTAGCACAAGTTAGAATTGCAAAATCATATTTTAACTTACAAGGCAGTTCAACTATTCCAGGTGAAGCAGCACAAACAATTGGTGCTTATGGCCACTTATCAACTATTGCACAAGCAATTATACAAGAACAGTCAGTAACAAAACAAACAGGTAATACGCAAACACAATCAACATCAGGTACACCTGCAAGTGGAACAGAAGCTACATTAGTTTCAAACTTTATGACAGAAGTTACTAATGCTATTACAGCAGCAACACCAGCAGGCATAAGTGCATTTGTTGAAGTTACAAGTACAGAAACTGGTCAAACAGCTACAGATTACGGATTGTTTGATTCTGGTAGAGATGGACATATCAAAACTACACTACAATTTGTAACTGATACATACAGTGATTTCAAATTTGATCATGCTAAGTGTACAAGAGACTTAGGATTAATTTTTGATGCCGCAAAATATGATGCATTACTTGGAACAAATATTGCAAGTATTATTACAGCATTCTCATATCGTAGAAAACCTGCAAGAACAAAAGTAATTGCAGATCAGAAAGATGCAACTATTGCAGCTAACATGTTTGCAATGAGAGAAATGCAAGCAGTACTATCAGGCGAACAGTGCGAAACAAGCGTACAGCTTGAAGAAACATTTGAATGGGTAAACGATACTATTTGGACAGCAAGTTATGAAGGTTCGAATAAACAAGTAACAGATCCTGAAATTTACAATGCACAGTACCAGTTAGAAACTAACAAAGAATGGTTAGTTCAAGAAGCATTAAACGAAGCAGACGAGTGCTACAAAGCAGCTGTTTCAAAAGTTGCAGCTAACGGTACAGTTACAATAGCAGACACAAGTTGGTTATCACCAGGTATGGGTCTTAAGTTTGTAAACTATGACGACAGTGCAAATGCTGTTACAGAAGCAGGCGCAGTAGAAGATGCAACATATTATGTTTCATCAATTGAAAGTGACACAACATTTATTGCAAGTACAACAGTTAATGGTAGTGGATTTGCTTTTGATCCAACTGAAGCGGCATTCCAGTATAACAAAGACAAGTGTCGCAGAGATACAGGTTATTTCTTAGATGCTGTAGGTTATGATATTGCACTTGGAACAAATTATAACGCTGTAACACAAGGACTTGCATATCAAAGAGCAAGTGCAAGTGCAGTAACAGGAGCACAATTAGCAAATACAACAGCAGGTATTAACTTTACAAAAGCTAAAGTTGCAGAACTTTACAAAGTAAGAACAAGTACAACAGCCCTAGCAAGATCAAATGCATTTTTTGCAGAAATAGTTGACGTTTTAAATAACGGTGTTGGAAGTGCAGATGCAATTACGTATCCGGCACCAACAGGTGCAAGTGCTAATACAACAAACGCTGTAGCACAATTAGGTGCTAACAGAGCATTTATGGTTGCAGAAATTACAGCATGGATTGCTGTTAACTATCCTTCACTAAGTTACGATGTAGCAAAATGTGAAAGAGATGTTGGTTATGTAATTGACGCACTACGTTATGATATTATGTATGGCGGAACAAGTGCAAGTAACCAAGCAGCAAGAAGCTACTATGTAGACGGAGTATACCAGGGTGGTGCTGGCGAAGGCACAGCAACAGCAGCGGCATACAACAGACTTTCAGTAGTAACTGACGAAGTTATTAGAGAAGTTGCAGTTACTAAATCAACAGGAAACGCAGCTAACCAAGATACATCAGGAACAGCAGCTAGTGCAACAGAAGGTACACTTTCTCAAACACTACTACAAATTGTTGAAGATGTAATTACAGCAGGTAATTTAAATGCTCTAGTAACAGCAACATATCCAAATGTAACTGCTGAATTAGCAGATTTACAAGCGGCTCAAGTACAAGTTAAACGTAATGCAACAGACATTGTTATTAAAACAGTAAAATATATTGATAAAACATATAGTGCAATGTTTGATGTTAAGAGTACATATGTTTACAATAGAACATTGTGTGCTAGAGATGTAAGAGAATATGTATACGGAATGAAATGGGACGCAAGTTATTCACGTAACTGGAACAAGCGTTATGCAGCTCCGTTAGTATCATATGATACAAATATTTTACCAGTAGATTATACAGGTTGGTATAGAGCTGGCTTTGGAGCAAGATATTATGCAAATAGTGTACTTGGTTCACAGGAAGAAGATTTCTACTACTTACGTAACGGTACTGGTATTAGATTACAAACAATGGATGGACTACAAGGCGACTTAGGTCCAGCAAACGCTTACGGTACAAGTAGACCAACAGGCGGTGCGTATGCATCACTTGATCCAGGTTGGGGACCAAAAGATGAGCGTGTATGGATTACGGCACGTTCACCATATGTACAAAACTGTACAACATTTGGTTACGCAGCTGTAGGACAAAAAATTGACGGCGCACTACACGATGGCGGTAATGATTCAATTGTTAGTAACGACTTTACACAAGTTATTAGTGACGGTATTGGAGCATGGTTGCTTAACAATGGTAGAGCAGAACTTGTGTCAGTGTTTACATACTACTCACATATTGGGTACTTGTGTGAAACAGGCGGAAGAGCTCGTGCTACTAACGGTAACAACTCATACGGTACATACGGTTCAGTTGCAGAAGGAGTTGATCCAGATGAAGTTCCAGTAACAGCAGTAGTTGACAATACAACACAGTACAACGCTACTGTAAGTCAACTGTTTACAGATACTGATGCACTACAACGTTTAGAATACTCACATGCAGGTAATGATTATACTGAAGCAGTTATAAACATATTTGGATCAGGTGACAACGAAGTATTAGTTGCTGATGAATTTAGAGACGGCGCTATAAACAGAATACAAATTGGTGAAACAGTTGAAACACCAAGTAATGCTGGTGGTACAAACTATACAGTTGTATCAAACACTGCACAAGCAGGATCAGCAACAAGTATTAACTTAGCGGCAACAGATGGTAGTATTTCAAGTGCATACGTTGGTATGGCAATTTATGTTACTGGTGGTGCAGGTGTAGGTAACTACGGATATATTACATCATACAACTCAGGTAGTAAATTAGCTAATGTGGTAGATAGATACGGAGTTGCAGGATTTAGTCATGTAGTTCCAGGAACAACTATTGTTGCTCCAAACAGTTCTTCAACATACCAAGTTGAGCCAAGAATTACAATACCGGCTCCTGCTAATGCAGTATCACCAGTGCAAACTATTGCAACAGATGATTTTAACAACATAGAATTTGTTGAAACATCAGCACAATACACAGGCGTTGCTAGTGAATCAAATAGTGATGGTAGTGGTGTAACATTTGATGTAACACGCAATGGTGCAAAATATTATGTAACTACTAATAATGCAGGTAAAGAATTTACTAGATTATCTACAGTAACTATTAAAGGTAGTAACATAGGTGGTACAGACGGCGATAACGATATTGTTGTAACAATATCAACAGTTAATGCTACTGGCGGAGTTGTTGACTTTGACTTTGCAGGGATTGGACGTAAAGGTTACTTTACTGCACTAGCAGATGGTAACCTCTACACAAGTGTAGACGGAACAACAGCAGCAAGTTGGACATCAATTACTAAAACTGGCGATCATCAAAACATAGCAAGTGCATTATTAAATGATGGATCAACAACATTTAAACCACATGCAGCTGTAGCAACAAGAGCAAGTTCAAACGTAGTAAGCGTAAGTGTTGCAGAATCATTGAATACATGGGCTGATAAAACACTAACTGGAATAACAGGCGGTTCGGCAATGAGCGTAGCACAAGGTTATATTGCAGTTGGTACTAACAAGTTTATTGTTGTATCAAACAGTGATCAAGACGTTGCTTACTCACAAGACGGTGGAACAACATGGGCTAACCATGCAACGGCATTACCGGCTACTGGATTTGATAGTTTAACATACGGCAAAGGATTGTTTGTTGCACTTAAATCAGGAAGCACAGATGCAGTTACATCACCAGATGGTGAAACTTGGACAGCTAGAACATTACCAAATAGTAAAACTTGGATTGATGTAGTATGGGGCAACGGTATATTTGTTGCACTATCAAGCAATACAGGTGCTAACAACATGGCTTATAGTATTGACGGCACAACATGGGTAGCAGCAAGCACACCAAATGGTTCAGCTACACCAAGCGGAATTGCATACGGTCAAGGTGTATTTGTTGTAACATACAGCTCAAGTGAAACTATTATAGGTGAGTCGTTTGATGGTGTTACATGGACTGAAGTAACAGGACTAACTGATATTGGTGAAAAAGTTGCATTTGGTAATCCACACACAATTGGCGCAAGTGTTCCAATTGGTAGATTTGTAAGTGTTGATGATACATCTAATACAGCAAAAGCAATTTACAGAGGTGCTCCGGCATTAGGTAGAGCAGCTGTTGCTAACCAGAAAATATTTGAAATTAGAATAACAGAGCCAGGAAGTGGATACGAAGGTACACCACCAACAATAACTGTAACTGACCCAGGTAATATTGAAGATGTTGTACTAGTTCCAAAATTAAATAACGGTGCATTAGCTAACCCAACTTTTGTTAATAGAGGTACTGGATTTATCCAAGCAAGTGCAGAAATTGATGCTCCATTATCAAATGGTGGTGCAGACTTTACACAAAGCGGACAGTTTGTTGCTGTTAGAAGATTATCAGCTACACCAGTAAACGGATCAAACGTTGTGTTTGATAGTTTACCAGGACAGTTCTTTAAACTAGTTAACACAGTTTCACTAGTAGGTCTAAATGACGGATCTAAAACAGCGTTCTTACAATTATCACCAGACATGAGTATTACTGATGCTCCTGCAAACGGTGATCCAGTAACAATGCGTATTAGATTTAGTCAAGTACGTCTAACAGGACATGACTTCTTAGATATTGGTACAGGAGGATTTACAACTACTAATTATCCTGGCATACCAACTATAGCACCAGACCAAGCTAAAGAAACCAAAGACGACAATGGCGGAAGAGTGTTCTTTACAGCTACTGACCAAGATGGTAACTTTAGAGTTGGTGACTTGTTTAGTATTGAACAGGCAACAGGTGTTGCAACATTGAACGCTGAAGCGTTTAACATTGCAGGACTACAAGAACTATCACTAGGTGAAGTTACACTAGGCGGTAACTCAGCAAGTATTACAGAGTTTAGTACAGATCCATTCTTTACAGCAAACAGTGATACAGTGGTACCTACACAGAGAGCAGTGAAAGCATACATTGAAGCCCAAATTGGTGGCGGTGGTGCTACACTTAATGTTAACAGTGTAACAGCTGGTGACATCTTTATTAACACTAATCAAATTACAACGGTTAGTGGAGAACAGATAAATATAAAAGCAAATGTAAACTTTACGGGTAGCGTATTAGGTTTACCAATAGCATACAATTACTTTTTAAGATAAACGGAGAAAAAAGAAAATGGCAACAGGAATATTAGGATCAGCAGATTTGGCAGCGGCAACAAACACCACTGTCTATACTGTACCCGCAGACACATTTGCAGTTATAACTGTTAATGTAACAAACAGAAACGCAGCATCAAGAGATGTACAAGTAGCAATATCAGCTTCTGGTACACCAACTAACGCTGAATATATAGAATTTAATACCGAACTATTAGGCAACGGAAGCCTTGAGCGTGGCGGAATTGTGTTAGATGCAACTAAAAATGTTGTTGTTTATTCTAACAGTACTGACGTAAATGTTATAGTGTATGGTATAGAAACAGCAACAGCATAAAGGAGCAGCCATGCGCAGAATTAACACAGGAACAGTTGGAAGACCTCTACTAGCACGATTAGTGAGTGTAGACAACAAACTATCAAGTCTTGTTCCGAATGAAAATATTACCATTGAACCAAATGGATCAGGTGATGTTGTTATTCCGGCGAATCCGCAATTACTAGTACAAAATACTACACAAAGTACAACTACAGCAACAGGTGGACTAGTAGTTAGTGGCGGGGTAGGTATAGCAAGTAATGCTTATGTCGGCGGCGCTATAAATGTCGCAGGATCTTTATCAACACAGTATTTTAAAGCAACAGCATCAACGCATATGACAATACCTCAGGGTACAACTGCACAACGTCCCGGCTCTCCGTCCGAAGGCTTTGTAAGGTTTAACACTGATTATGGTCATTTAGAATGGTATACTGGATCAGCTTGGACATTAGGCGGATTTCAAGACGTTGCTGTTACAGGTGGCAGAACAACACTAAGTTGGCAAACAAATTGGGTACAAGGTAACCACACAGTTACATTACCAAGTTCACCAGCACAAGGTGATAGAGTTAGATTCTTCTTAGTAAGCGGTTCAAACTTTACAGTAGCACGTAACGGTAAACTAATTAACGGTGACTCATCTAACTTAACAGTTACTACAGAAGATGCAGCGTTCGAAATGGTGTTCCACAATAACACTTACGGATGGCGTATCTTTACAATCTAATAGGAGCAATGCTAAATGGCAACTTATGATAGCTATAAAAAGGTTACTAACGAATCAATCATTGACGGCACTGTTACCGAAGATAAAATGGGAACCGGTGTTCGTCATAGACTTTGTACTAAGTGGCTAATTGGTGATGCATGTAGATGTTCAGCAGGTTGCTGTTGCTTATGGACAGCACCAGGGTGTACACGTAAAGTACAGTTTGAATTATGGGGATCAGGTGGTAATGGATCAGGTGCATGCTCATGTAGTAGATGCCATCACTTCCAAGGCGCCGGCGGCGGATCTTATAACCAAAAACAAATTACTACAGCACCAGGATGTACATATAGAATGTGTGCAGGCGGTGTGTACAGATGTTTAAGTAGAGAATGTTCTGCTTGTAACGGATGTATTTCATATGTTTGCGGATACAACGCTTGTGAACTGTGTACAGTAGGCGGACGTTGTGCAAACGCAAACACGAATTGGACTGAATACTGTTACAGTTGTTGGAATTGTTGTATTGGCCCAGGGTGCAGCACAGGTAGAGGCGGAATGCACATAATGAGTCATACTGGACACTTTCCAGGAATTTTTAACTGTCATTGTCACCATCAATATACTAGACCAACAGCAGCACCTATGCTAGGTGGTAACGTTTCGCAAGGTGTATCAGTATGTTGGATGCGTTGTGGTTGTTGGATTGCACCTCCAGGACACGGCGGACAAAGTGCCAACTCTACATATTGCGGTCGTTGTTGCGGCCAAGGCGGAACAGGCGGCCCAGGAGTAGTAAAATTAACATTTACGTAAGGAATATTTAATGGCAAGTTATGCAAGTTATAAAAAGGTCCACGGAGACCAAATGGTTAATGGAACATTATCAGATAATGATATTAATTCAAATACATTAAACAACTATGGTGTAAAGTGGATATCTGGCGTACCTTGTAGATGTAGTGGAGGTTGCTGTTGTAACTGGACTGTACCTACAGGCGTATGTAGAATGGTTGTTGACCTTTGGGGAGCAGGAGGCAATGGATCCGGTGCATGTTCATGTAGTAGATGCCATCACTTTAAAGCAGCCATGGGCGGCAGTCATAACACAAAAACAGTAGCAACAAAACCAGGTTGTACATATAGTTTATGTGCAGCTGGTGTGTATAGATGTTTAAGTAGAGAGTGTGTAGGCTGTAATGGTTGCACAACTTATGCAAACGGCTATAACATGTCAGGGTTTTGTGCTTGTGGCGGTTACAGAGCTGAAGCAAATACATCATGGTCAAACGCTTGTTTCTACACTAACGCATATTGTAGATGTCCAACACATAACAATGGTGACATGTATGTTGTACCAAACAATCCAGGATGGTCAACAGCAGGAACATATTGTAAATGCCATCCACAAGAAATACACCAAGGCGTTGCGCCAATTATCGGCGGCGTTAGTACTCAAGGTCTTAGAGACTGTTGGATGAAATGCGGTTGCTGGAGTGTTCCATACGGAACTGGCGGACAAAGTGCAATGAATACATACTGTGGTAGATGCTGTGGTCAAGGTGGCACAGGTGGCGGCGGCCTCATAAGAGTAACATATATTTAGGAACAAAAATGGCAAGTTATAGAAGTTATAAAAAAGTTACAGGATCGCAAGTTGTAGATGGAGCAGTTGATGCAGGGTCGCTTGCATCAGGGGTTAGAGACAATTATTGCACAAAATGGACTTGGGGTGATCCCTGCAGATGTTCAGCAGGTTGCTGTTGCTTATGGACTACTCCTAGTCAAGTTAGAAATCTAAATTTTGAACTTTGGGGTGCTGGCGGTAATGGATCAGGTGCATGTTCGTGTAGTAGATGTCAACACTTTGGACCTCCAGGAGGCGGAGCCTACACAAGTAAATCAATACAAACAACATCTGGGTGTACATATAGAATGTGTGCAGCAGGGGTGTATAGATGTCTAAGTAGAGAATGTAACGGCTGTAATGGATGTAGTTCGTTTGCATGCGGCTCAGGCATATGTGTTTGTGCTTGTGGCGGACAACGTGGTTGTGCAAACAGCTCTTGGACTGATTCGTGTTTCTCAAGCATGCCATATTGTGTACAATCTGGTTGTAACGGAACAAGTTCAAGTCAAGACTATGTAGGTTATACACACGGTGGTAACTTCCAAGGTGCTTCGTCATATATGTATCCAGGCGGTGCTTGTCACTGTTGGAAACACATAGGGCACTCAACAGGTGCTGTAGCATTAAACACAGGATATGCTGAACAAAACTCAAACTACTGCTGGATACGTTGTGGTTGCTGGATAGCACCATACGGACAAGGTGGACAAAATGCAACATCAAACTATTGCGGCGGATGCTGTGGCCAAGGCGGCACAGGCGGACCGGGATTAGTCAAACTAACTTTTTACTAAGAATAAATAAATA
>OBMK010002056.1_pt1 | contig 15845 bp, 17 predicted proteins | sample 1539081 | NCBI WGS metagenome assembly OBMK01 (sample SAMEA3355528, study PRJEB22509) | marine metagenome | biome: marine; feature: river plume; material: water | place: USA | collected 2010-08-07 | depth 0.5 m | reverse complement strand
TTTGGATGCTGCTTAACCGCCGGTTAGTCCCCGTGGAAAACGGAAAAGCCACCCAGGGAATCTACCTGGAGCGGGTGCAATAAATTAGTGAATCCATGAGCCTAAACGAGTTACTACAACACAGGCGTTCCGTACGCGTTTTTGATCCCGAAAAGCCCATAAGTCAAGAGGAAGTGCGTCACTGTATTGAAATGGCCACGCTAGCCCCCAACAGCTCAAACATGCAGCTGTGGCAGATGATTCACTTGGTTGACCCCAAGTGGAAAGAACCCTTAACCAAAGCGTGTTTGGGCCAATCTGCTGCGTCTACAGCCCAACAATGGGTGGTCTTTGTGACCCGGCAAGATTTATATCGATCTCGCGCTAAGTATATCCTAGCATTTGAGAAAAACAATATTGCGACCTACAGCCCGGAATCCAGAAAAGCCAAAAGAATCGCGGACAGAGAAGTCTACTACGGAAAAATTATGCCTTTTTTATACGGACGATTTTTTAGAATATTTGGTCTGATTCGGGTGTTGATGGTTCAAGTTATGGGGTTATTTCGCCCGGTTGTTCGCGAAGTCTCAGAAAGCCAAATGCGTGCAGTTGTCCACAAATCTTGTGCCTTGGCAGCCCAAACGTTTATGCTCGCCATGACAGAGAAAGGGTACGACACTTGTCCCATGGAAGGTTTTGACAGCAAACTGGTCAAGAAAATGCTCGATCTTCCACGAGGAACCAACATCAATATGATCATTTCTTGTGGCATCCGCAAAGAGGAAGGAATCTGGGGGGAGCGATGTCGTGTCCCTTTTGATCAGGTTTATGAACTCAAATAATTATTGACTACTCAGAAATGAAAAAAATACTTTTATTACTGCTTTGCGCTCCATGGGCCTACGCACAAATAAATCCCTCTGAAATAATAATCATCCGAGATTCCTTTGGGGTACCCCACATTAAGGCCCCAACAGACGCTGGGGCAGCTTATGGGCTTGCTTGGGCCAACGCCGAGGATGATTTTAATACCATGCAACTGGGGTATTTAGCAGGAAATGCACTGCTTTCCAAACATTTGGGACTCTCTGGTGCATCTGCAGATTTTGTGGCTCAACTCATTCGTTCTGATGAGTTTGTCGCCGCTCATTACGAATCGGATATATCCAAAGAATTTAAAGCAGTACTGGAAGGATTTTGTGAAGGACTCAATGCCTATGCGGATCGCCACAAAAAAGAAATTTTAGTGCCTGAATTATTTCCGTTTACTCCACAGAAGTTATTGGCCTATACGTATTTACAGTTATTCGTCATGTCTGATGCGACCCAACTGGTTCAAGCCATCACCAATAATCAGATGGATCGATTAACCCCGAAGGAATCCGTTGAGGGATCCAATACGTTTGCGTTAAACAGCGCTAAAACAGCGGATGGCGCCACCTACTTGGCGATCAATCCACACCAGCCTCTTGAAGGTCCTACAGGTTGGTATGAAGCGCATATCCAGTCCGATGAGGGCACTAATATTGTGGGTGCCTTGTTTCCTGGAGCCCCAACCATTCTGATCGGCACAAATAATTCTCTGGGTTGGTCGCACACGGTAAATAAACCCGACAAGGCCGATGTTTTCCAACTCACCATGGAGGCCAATCATAAAAATAACTACCTAGTGGACGGGCAATCATTGGCCTTGGAAAAACATCAAGCCCGAGTTTACATACGGGTATTGGGTCTGTCAATCCCCGTCAAAAAAAGCTTCTACACCAGTATTTATGGGCCTACATTGAAAAATAAACAGGGTGTCTATGCCGTGCGCACACCCTCCTTGTTTGGTATCAAAGCCCTACAGCAGTGGTGGCACATGAACAAAGCGCGCAACTTTAGCGAGTTTAAAAGCGCTCTAGCCCCCCAAGACATTCCAGGCTTTAATATCAGTTACGCCGATAAATACGATACGATTTACTATGTGTCCAATGCTCGACTACCGCATCGGGCAGCAGGACACGATTGGACAAAAGTAGTCCCTGGAAACACCAGAAAAACACTTTGGGATTCGTATTACGGGTTGCAGGATATGCCTCAAGTCCTCCAGCCAACTTCGGGGTATGTCTACAACACCAACCACAGCCCATTTATCAGCTCAGGACCTAAGGATCTTCTCAGTCCAGAAGAATTTGATACATCTATGGGGTTTGAGCGATTTAATAACAATAGAAGTGCGCGTTTTCAGGAACTGATTACTCCATTGGAAAAAGTGACTTGGGAGGATTTTACCCGCATTAAATTCGATAGGAGTCTTCCTGCGAAACTAGCTTATACCTTCATGAATATCGATGAGTTGTTCGAGTTGAACCCGGCAAATCATCCTGGATTGAGCGAATTAATCCACCGTATTCAACAATGGGATAGAAAAGCAGATCCACAAAGTATTGGGGCAGGAAATTACGCGGTATTTTATTATTTAGCGAGACAACTAGCCGCCCAACAACCCGAGGGCGTATTTTCAGAATCGGCAACCGTAGCTGTGCTTGAGCAAACAAAAAAATACCTCTTAAAACACTTCCAAACCACAGAGGTGCCCCTGGGAGATTTCATGAAAGTAGTCCGAGGTCCACAAGAGGCCCCCAGCTTTGGATTGCCCGATGTATTGGCCGCGATGCATGGTGAGCCCTATAAAAATGGTAGGTTGAAAGTCACTGCAGGAGAGTCATACATTCAACTGGTCAAATTTACTACTGATGGGCCAGAAATACATTCGGTGGTACCCTTCGGCAGCTCTAATCGACCCAACAGCCCGCATTATGCAGACCAAATGCCCCTTTATCTAGCTGGCAAGACGAAGTTGATGCCTTTGGACTGGGCATATTGGGTAGCTCATGGCGCGAAGTCGTACAGCCCACCAAACAGCGTAGATACTAACTAATATCTCCAAAGAAGCGGTAAACCGCCAAACCGTTGTTGTCGGATTCACTCCTGGAGAATCCTAGTTTTTCAAGCAACCTTAAGGAGGACAGATTATCAGATTTGGTGATCGCCAGGAGACATGTAGCGATTCCAGAAGCCCAAACCTGCTCGACTAAACTGCTCGTCGCTTCATACGCATACCCCTGTTTCATATAAGGGGGCAATAAAGCGTAGCCGATGTCTGGGAATTCGTATTCAGTTCGTTTGATCAAGGACACGACGCCGATAGGGATGTTTTCCTCCTTTAATGTGACGGTCATGTATTCAAAATTTGGCGTGTTTTGGATGCGCTCAATATAAGCCTTTGCTTGATTTTCATCCCCCACATTTCGATCTCCTATGTAGTGTAACCAACCAGGGGAATTGAGCAGTAAAAACAAAAATCCAGCGTCGCCCAACTCGATCGGCCTAATCAACAATCGAGAAGTTTCCCTAGCGTTAAGTGGCATCTGCTGATGGACTAAGGGGATTTAAAGCGCTAAGTCGGCGATCAACTGATTGTTCAAGCGCACATAATCTGGATTACCTGCCGCTTTGGCAAGCTCAATAGAGGATTCTGCGGCGGCTTTAGCCGCGGACTTCTCCCCCAATCGCGCTAGTATTTTGGCTTTGAGATGAACTACCCAATACTGCTTTTGTTGGCTTCCTGTTATTGCTTTATCCACCCACTCCAGCGCCACTCGGTCATCTTTTTGGGTATCAAAATAATATCCGGCAGCTTGAAAATAGACCCCCGCATTGGCCGGGGTATTGTCGATGACTTGCTGCTTGATTTGACTCATCACCAACTCGTCTACTTGACTCACGATGGAAAACATCACTTTAGTGTGGTCCCACTTGATATTGAAATTAGCGGAATTCGCGGTGAAGTCTGAAAAACTCATGGTCAATGTTTCATAGCTACTACTAGGATGTGACACAGGAACACTAAATCTCAATACATCATCATCGGCTGAGTAGCCGATAGAGCCCCACAATTCTAGGTTCTTACTCAGGATGATCGTGGCATCGTTTTCAGAAAATATGGAGTACAAAGCGTATTGGCCAGCGGGAACTTTATGGCCTTCTATCCATACATCCGTGCTGAAGGAAATCTTGGTTGAGGCGTTGGCGCCTGTTCGCCATACTTCCCCATAAGGAATTAATTCACCGGCAACCACACGGCCTTTAGCACTGGGTCTTGAGTAAACCAGATGGACCTCTGTCAATCCAATCGTTCCTTTAACTTCGAAAGTAGGACTGGCTGGTGGCACCTGAATTTGGGCCATCAAGGTGGTTTGCAACACAAGCAGTAACGAAAGCAAGGTGAATTTTTTCATGTGTTTATTTATTTAGGCCCTATGAGCAGTGGGTTGTTATTAGATATCTGTTCCCTAGAAATTGAGTGGAAGATAATAAATACCTCCATAAGTTATGGCTCTTTGATAAGTTAGTCAGGACAAGTGCCCCAACGTGGTAAAAATTCTTGAGGTATGGGTGATTCAGCAGAAAACAACGTTGGGGGTTGGGTAATCAAAGAGACACACCAATAACTCAGGTCTTGGTTAAAAACAGCCGCTTTATAAAACATACCTTCCATGTTGGTCGATGCCTTAGTGTCCCAGCTTCCGATATCTTGGTTAAAACCACCTGTCTGAGCAAACATATAGGAGAAATCAGTCACTTTTCCCGTATTCCAAAAACTGACATCTCCGTTATATATGGTGGCTCCTTCAAACATCGATTTCATGTGGGTTACATTACTGGTGTCCCAAGAGGAAATATTAGGGGTTAGTGTTTGCTTGTTTTTAAAGAGTTCACTCATGTCTGTGACATAGGTGGTCACTAATCGAGACAAATCTTCCCGCTGGTTCACGACTATTTCTCGCAAAGATTGATTGTCTACAATGAGGTATTCAATCCCATTAAGTACTGCTCTGTCCCCGGGTTTCAATGAGCTATCGGCTATGATGGTCACCTGATTGGCCCCTATTGAAAGACCCGTACTGGCAGCTGTTGATCCTTGATTCCCTGTATTCTGACCGTTTTGTGCGTTGGTATTTCCTGAGGGATTTTCCTGGGGTACCAGACCTACTTCAAGCGATTCTTCATCGGTGAAATCCCTTAATTTATTGTCCTGATCTTGATCCACAGAACAAGAAAAAAGAGTGAAAATCATCCAGGCAAATACCAAATTTTTAAACACAGTGCACCAAGGTTTATGGATCATGAACTTTTCAAAGTTAGCGACAAGAATTAATTCTTTTCAATAAATTATTTGGGCGCAATCAACGGAACACCAAATAATTAGGCGGCAAGCAGTTTATAAAATAAATCCAAGCTATATTTAGTACATGTCAGAAGAGCGTATTTTATTTATAATTCTGCTATTGTGGGGTATTCCAAGCACCTATTTCAGGAGTCAATTCAGGAAAATTGTCTACCAAACCGACGACTGGAAAATCAATATAAAACCCCTATTTAAGAAAGAAATCATTGGATTGTTTGGCAATATTTACCCGGAAAATCGAGCTTATATCAAATCTAGAAATCACTACAGAATCTATTTGATCATTTATCTGGTTTTATTCGTGATATACCGATTTAGGTCCACTAATCCTTGACACGTCGAAAGAATAAAATATTATGAGGCAGTCCGTACTTAATTTGATTTTTTCTTTGATTGGGTTATCCATCGGATATGGAATTGCGCTGCTCACCGGGTTACACATCATACAAGAGGCGGTAATTGGTGCGTTTATTATTCAATGGATGGCATTTATTCCGGCCTATTTAGGGCAGACTGAAAAGTTTTATGACTTAATCGGCAGCTCCACGTATGTCTTTGTTGTTGGTTATGTCTACTTCCCCAATTGGTCCGAACCAAGTGTGAACTGGGGTAGTCTTTTGTTGGCTGCCTTTATTGTGCTTTGGGCTGCACGACTGGGAACTTTCTTATTTGTGCGGATTAAAAAAAATAAAGAGGATAAACGATTTGCTTCTATAAAACCATCGCCCACTCGATTTTTTATGGCATGGACCTTACAAGGAATGTGGGTTTCCTTATGTGCCATGTGTGCATTAACGGCTATCGCCAGCGATCAAGGGGTAGTGCTTAACCTGTTCTTCTACGCTGGGGCACTGGTGTTTGTCACAGGATTTGCCATGGAGGTCATTGCTGACCGGCAAAAGTCAATATTCAGAGAAAATCCCAACAATAAAGATCAATTTATCCAACACGGTTTGTGGCGCCACTCAAGACACCCTAACTATTTTGGGGAAATCACTTTGTGGACAGGGATTTCGATCATGTCGTTTTCCTCCTTGTCAGGTGGGCAATACATTACCTTAATCTCTCCAGTTTTTACCTACATACTCCTCGTCTACATCAGTGGAGTGCGCATACTTGAAGAAGCTGGATCAGAAAAATGGGGGCATCTAGCGGCTTATCAAGCCTATGTCCGCGAGACCCCAGCGCTTTTTCCGGCTTTGCGCAAAAAGAATAAAACGTAGTTATACCGGAGTATCCCCATCAAGAAATCGTTGGGTACTAAAGCCAAATACGAATAAGGCCAGCCCAATCAGGGCTAGGTTTTTAATGATGTATTGTCCAATCAAGGTCGGGCAAAACAGGTCGTTCCAAGCATCTTCTGGAAGAAAGAACAAGGGAAGAAATGTGGTCGTCATATGGCCTAGGAATACCCAAAAAGCAATTTTAGTCGCTGAGGGAATCAACCATAAAATCCCAAGTGAACACTCAAAAAGACCAAATAATATCGAAAATTGGGGCATAGCCAATAATTCAATTAATGTTTTGTCGTACAGATGCATGACCAATTCCTCGGCGGGTGAAACGCCGAAAACCTTTAGGGCACCAAACCAAAAAAAGATAAGAAATAAAGAAAGACGGCCAAACCAGTAAATATGTGTTGCGCGCATGTTGGTTATTTGGTAGAGAGAATTAAGCTTAAATAAAAAGTAGGAGCTACTGAGTAGTAGTTCAAGACATTGATTTTATCGAGTTCTGGCTGATAAATGTGTTTGCGCTGCAATATATTTTTTTCTGCAGTAATATTTTGCCAGGAACAGATTAATTTTTTTTGCCAAACATGATCTTCCCCCCAATGATATGTCGCGCTGAGGTCCCATCGTCTATAGTGTGGCAGTGTCTCTCCGTTTAAATTTTGATACACAAATCTGTGTCCTAGCTCAGGATCTTCTACCACTGAATCTGGCCTTGAGTAAGGTCTTCCCGAAGCCATGCGAAACAAATTGTGCACAGAAAACCTGTTCTTGTGCCATGAACCGCCAAATACCAACGTGTTTTTTTGGGTGTTGTTATTGGGAAAAGATGACCCGTTTTTTAATCCAATAAACTGGTTGTTCCCTACGATATGGCTCCAACTACCCCAAACAACCCAAGAGGAAGGCTTGTATTGACCAAAAAGGTTGAATCCACTAGCCTCACTTTGGCCTATGTGAAAATCTTGATCATTTGGATCTAAGTACCCGTAATTAAATGATGAAAGCTGATCCCAGTGCTTTTGAAAATAATTAATATCGAGTAAATACTCTTTGTGCTGAAGTTGAGCGCCAAAAGACTGCTGCTGGGTCATTAACAGTGGAAAATAACCCCCATCAGCACCTACCCACATATTGTTTTTGTCCTCGAGACTAGGGCTGATTTCCTCGTGCGTTTGAAATATATTCTGGCTCTTTTTTTCAAAAGAAGCATATGTCGTTAAGCTAGGCGATAACGCCATATCGAGCTTCAATCTCGGTTCCAAACGGCCTACTCCCAAATTACTATACTGGTTGTAGCGCAAACCTGCCGAGAAGGAAAAAATGCTTATTCGATTGTTAAACGACGCAAAAAACGCATGGGTGAAGAGTTTATTGGATGAATAGTCAAATAGCTCTGTGTCCGTAAGCTCTTGTTCAGAAAACGTGTTTAATCCAATTTTTTTTAAGTTCCACTGATACCCTACGCGCCAATTTAGATAAGGATCAGGCAGTGAATTGATAGTCCACGCCGCCTCAGTTTCTTGAATTTTATTGATCTTGTCGGCCTTTGAGAATCCCTCCCAATCAAACTCACCATCCTCTTCATCCCACTGTAACTGATCTAACTTTTCGTGCATTTCAAGAGTCACCTCTGATTTTGACCACTGTGTCTGCATGGCAAAATTTGGCCACTGAGCTTGCCAACTCAGACCATAACCAGATGATTCCTGTTCGGTTTGTTCCAAAGAACTGAACTGAGTTTGTACTTGGGTCAAAGAAAACTGATCTCGAAGATCAAATGCATGTGCTCTAAATTGATGGGCCTTTTGGGCGCGATAAACAGCACTTACAGCGTAATCGTGGTATCCCCAATCCTTGTTGTTCATTCCAGAACTAGTCACAGGCAAATAGTGTCCAGAAATCACTTCCATCGGTGGGGTGTCCCACTTAGCAGGTAGACTTTTTCTAAGTCCCATGACCAGGTCAAATGAGCTGCCTATGGATAGGGGTATTCCCAAATCTACATCCAACAAACCCAGCCTGGCTGACCATCCTGGGTGGTATTCCGGCTGAGAGACAAGTTGTATGAGTCCTCCTGTATGTTGTCCCCAACGCGCATCTATACCAGCCTTTTCCACTGTGGCTTGTTGAATCGTATGTGTGGACAAAGAAGAAAGACCACCGTAAACATGGGACATTTGGTAGATCCGAATACCATTCCAAGTCACTAAGTTCTGGTCAGGGGTCCCCCCATGTATATAAAGGCCTCCCACCTGTTCATCAGGGCTTTGTATACCGGGTAGCTGAACAATGTTTTGAAATATATCAAACGGTGTTGCCGCTAAATTCAACTGGGTATTTGGCGCTTGAAATAAGAATTTACCCGGTACCGGCTGGGCCAATCCCGGTTGTTGAAAAAACACTTCCACCTCGTCCAGCTCAATCGCCGAACCCGATGTGTCTGTAATCATCGGGGCTAGCACATAAATTTTTGGGCTTGATTCCAACACGTCTAACAAGGCTCTTTCTCTGATTTGAGCATGGAAATCAACTACTTGAGCTGGTAAGTCATTCCACCCCTGTTTTTGAGCGGCCAAAGAAGCATTGTAATTGTACTGCACCCCGTATTTGAGCTCAGCTGACTTTAGGGTGCTGGTCAGTGAGCTGGATTGTCCATAGAGCCCCAGAGGTAGTAATAACACCAAACAACGAAGGAGGGTACTATTGAGTTGGTTGCAGTAAAATTTTATGTTCAGATACAAATTTGTATTCCAGATTAAAAGGCCACAAGGCTTGATTTAACGCTTGGTTGAGGTTATCGTGGTCCAGTTTACCCGTAAAGATCCATGACGGTTGAACCACTGCACGGTCAATCTCTATTCCATAGACCGCCTCAATATCAGCCAAAACTACAGATAATGGAACAGACCAATAGCTTAATGGGCTATTTTCTGCCCCTTCAAAGCGTTCTACTGCTTGATTCAGGTTGTCTACCCATTGATATGGAGCTAGTACATACTTATTTTGATCGATCTTCACCTCAACAGATCCTTCGAAACAACGAACTTGATAATAATTTCCTCTGCTGTGGACGGTGAACTCTGTGCCCAATACTTGAGTGAATCCTTGGTCACTCTCTACGGTAAAAGTAGCCCCCTTGGCTACCTTAAAAAAAGCTTGCCCACTAAGTGATATAGTTCTTTTCCAGGCAAATCCCCAACGACTGAAACTCAGTTCAGAGCCAGGCGATAACCTAGCGGTACTGTTATCGGGCAAAACATAAACGAGTTCCTCTCCTGTTGGGGCAATGACTTGTTTACTAAACCCTTGAAACACAAACAAACCGATTGCCAACAACACAGAGGCCGCTACACTCCAGCGAACCCAAAGCGCGCGCACAGGAATTTCTTTCTTTTTAGGGTTATCAAGAAAAGTAAGATCCCCCTTGAACTCAGGCGCAATCCAACGATTGAGTTCGTCAGTAATCGACTGATACTCCCCAAATTCCGCTTCTCCAACAAGCGCTTTAAGTGCTTGATCATTTATCGATCCGTCAAGCCAGTCAGAAAGGTATGTTTCTTGCTCTTCCATAATTAACGGTTAAATCCTTTGATTTGAGCACGTAATGCTACAAGCACATGGTGCATTCTTTTTTCTACAGCTTTTACTGACAACCCCAGGTTATCGGCAATTTCTTGGTATTTCATACCATCCATTCTGTTCATCAAAAAAACTTGACGTTCCTGAGGTTTTAGGCTAGACAAAGCCTTTTCCAACTTTGATTTAAATTCGTCTTGTTCAATTAAAAACTCAGGTGTCTGGTATTCTTGGTTATTTCTGTCTGGAGAAGTCGCCGAAAACTCCAAGACAACCTTCTCGTGTTTAATGATATTTAAGGCTTCATTGCGCGCCATCGTATATATCAGCGACTTAATTTTCGTTCCGTCTATTTTATGGCATTGTTCCCAGATTTTCACAAAGACATTCTGGGCGATATCTTGAGCCTCGGCTTCCTTGCCAAATGTGTAGTACAAGTACCTAAACAAGGACTGGGCATTTTTTTCGTAGAATACAGAGAAATGTTGTGCGTCACAGGGATTCATAAGCTTATTTTTCGACAAATTTGATTCCAAAACCATAGATCACAGCCTCAAGGCCATCGCTTCTGTAGTAGTGTTGGAACCTAAAATCTACGGTTTTTAGACCAAACCCAAGCACATCTACTTGACCAAAAATATCTTTATACCCCAATCCAAATCCAATCTGCTTGCTGGTAAATCCAGAGAGATCATAATCGGATGTGTAGTAACGTTCTGTAGATAAATGAACTCCATAGGGCGCAAAATAATCTGCCTGACTTTGTTCGTACCACCTAAAACTTGGCGTAAACACCCAATTTGATGACAACTTAAGGGGTAATTCAACGGATGCCGTCTGAGAATCAACACCCCAATTATCGAAGTAGTATCTATAAAAGGTCCTAAGTGTTGCCAGATCGTTTAAGTACCAGTGAAAACGACCGCCAACTGGGATTTTAAGTCGACTATTAGGTAAACGCTCCACATCATCTGCTAGGCGAAATACACCATAGTTGCTGGTTTGTTCGTAGTCATTGATGTAGGTGTGATCACCAATAAAGTATTGCGGTTTGTCGGCAAAGTAGATTCTGTGGTATGGGGTTGAGAGTAGTCCTTGTTGTCCAACTACATCAACACTCATGGAAAATTGAGTTTTAGCGCTCAAAATCTGAGAAAATTCAAGTGTCATGGTGTAGGAATTTCTATGGGCGTTGCTCCACTCGGTAAATGCAGATGGTTTATAGCCGGAAGTCCCAATTCCGTTGATGTCCCAAACAGGTACCCCGCTAAAATAACCACTGTTCAAAAAGTTATTCCCATACTTGCCGTATTCGTGAAGCTCTGTAGGATAGATCGGCATCCATTTATCAAAATAAGCCTTCCCCTTAATCCCTAACTCCGTGTTTTTTTCATTAAATAATTTTACCAAACCTAAACCCACGCCTAGGGAGGTGTAATCATATTCTGTGGATACGTATAAGTTAGCGCTCACAATTTGATTTCTATCCTCAGAACTTTGAGCTACAGCAGCACTTACATAGCCTAATACATCACTTCGGGAGGCACCTGAAGAAGCGTACCAAGGGGTTCCAATCGGGGTGGATACCCCATTCACCACACCTGTGGAGGCTGCAGATATAGCACCTGTTCCAGATCCCCAACCCCTGCCTGTTCCAGATGGCTTGTCGTCATAGTCGTCATCATGCTTATCATCATCGTTATTTCCTCCTAGGGTGCTGTAAAAAGGATTAATATTACTCGAAGAAGCAGAGGAGTAGGCTGAAAGCCCCGTCTCTACGGTTAAAACAGTATTGAAATTTAGGGGAACATTAACGACCACTGTTGGCGTAACGTCAGTTAGTTGCTCGGTTCCCAACCCACCGCCAACGGCCCCGTGAGTTCCCTCTTGGGCATAATAGCTAAATAATGTTTCTATCTCAATCCCTTCGAGTACTTTTTTTTGATAGGTTGGCGTTGGTTGTGTCGTTGGTTGCTGTCCCCAGGCAATTAAGCCCATAAAGACCGATAGAACACTCAGCGTAATACGTATTTTCCTCATATTAATTACAGCCGCAGCCGCCTCCAGTTTTTCCGCCATTCCCGCCAGCTGCTGCTTCACGGTACACTTGAAAATTTGATTCAAACCGCTCTAAGCTTCTTGAAACTAGGAGCATTTCTTCATCATTCACGTATACTTTTTCATATTCCTTAAGAACGGTACAGCTCTGTAGAAGAGCAACTAGGATTAGGATGACTCCCCATTTAATGCGCATATGGATCTAATTTTAATTGATTGGAGGTGTGTACTTTCTTTTGATCATCCACAATCATGCAAGACACTCCTTTAAGTTGATTGATCAGGTCTAATCCTGCCTCAACGCCCAGAACAAATACCGAAGTGGCTAGTGCGTCACAGAGTTCAGCACTAGGCGCAAGTACACTCACGCTGACTACTCCTTGAACGGGATAGCCTGTTCTTGGATCTATGATGTGGCTGTATCTTTTTCCCTCTATATCTATGTATTTTTCATAGTTTCCGGAAGTGGCAATAGCACTGTTCACGACAGGAAGCCACGAAAAAATCTGATCTTTATTCAACGGATTGGTAATGCCTACGGTCCAGTCTGTGCCGTCAGGTTTTTTACCCCAAGTAGTTAAGTCACCAGAGGCGTTGATAATACCTGCGGTGACCCCCATGGATTGAAGCAGTGTTCTAGTTTTGTCTGCCGCATAACCTTTGCCATTTGAACCAAAACCGATCTTCATGCCTTTAAGCGCAAGAAAAACAGTAGTGTCCTTGGCTTGAGTAATAATATTTTTATACCCGATCTTGGATACAGAAGCTTTGATCACTTCAGGACTCGGAAGCTGATTCACAGTCCCATCAAACTTCCAAATGCGGTCTAACGCAGCATACGAGATGTCAAAGGCTCCCTCAGTTATTTGAGATAAGTACTTAGATCTCTCGATGAGCTGAAAAGTCTCCAACGAAACTTTTACAGGTTTGATACCTGCAAGTTGATTGATTTGATCTACCTCGGTGCCTGATCGCCAGTCAGAAATCAAGTTTTCAATGCGCGTAATTTCTTGCTCGGCAACACCCAAATAATACTGGCAAGCTGCCTGATCTTCTGCCACTACAGTCAAATCAAAACGGCTGCCCATCAACAATACGGTCTTGTTAGCTAGCTCTTGGGCTTGTACCCAGGTGATGTTCAGGCACAAAAAAAAGAATAATTGGCGCAGCTTCAACTTCATTATTCTAATTGGTTAATCCCATCAGGGTGATGTACTCTTTGGGTGACTTATTGGCATATCCCAGAGTTTTGGTTACTTGTCCCGCTGAATTAAAAACTACCACTAGAGGAAAATATCCTTGAGGATTATACCGTTCAGCCAGGCTTTGGTTGTGTTTTTGTTGTGATGGATTTAAGGCATTGGCTTTTTTTCTGGGAAAATCAGCCTTGACCATTACCAAATGATCTTGGGCATACTTTTTAAATACCTCACTAGACCAAATGGCTTTGTCAAGTTTGATGCATGGGGCACACCAATCAGATCCTTGAAATACCAAGACCAAAGATTTATTTTCCTGTTTAGCCTGGGCTTGGGCTTGCTCCATGGAAAGATGCCAATCTTGAGCACTGGCCATCCATCCAAATAAAATGGCCAGTAGAAATAATGCCTTTTTCATAACTAGTTTTCTGTTCTGATATGCGTTCCACTAAGGGTGAAATAAACCTCGTGTCCGGTGCTCAGTTTCACTTCAATCTCTCCATCCTCTTGCTCCACTTTAACTACGGATGCCGCACTAAAATGCTGCGCTAGATGTGATTGAATGGCAGTCCAAGCTGTTGAGGAAACACCTGCAGGGGGGGTAGAGCCTGTTTGTTGTGCCGATGTATTGTTTGAGGAAGAATCGTTTTCAGCTGATTGCGCATCACTATCCTGAGAGCTATCGTTGTCTTGACTTGAATCGTTGTCTTGACTTGAATCGCTGTCTTGATCATTTGATTCACCAGCCTCGTCTGACCCTTCATTTTGCTCATTTTCTTGAGCTGATTCATTTTCATCGCTCGACGAACTGTCTTCGTAGCTGCCTTGGCTTTGTTCGTTTTCGCTTCCTTCTTGCTCATCGTGATCATCATCGTGATCATCATCATAGCCTTCAGAGTAGGAACTGGTAGAGGCCATTTCAGCCGCGAGTTCATTTTGTCTCGCCAAAACAGCTTCCTCCATAGCATTGATATCAGTTACCGGATCAAGGGTGCAAGAGGTTAAGGCCAATAGACCTGCTAAACTAAAAAGAGAAGTAATTTTATTCATGGTTGATACATTTTAAGATTAATGCTGCAGTCATGAATAATACAATCCCAAATCAGATTACCCTACCGAAAAATAAATTTTAGGATAAAAAAATGAGCGGGACCTCCCTATCGAGGTGCCCGCTTACCCAGAAAAATAATAACCCTTAGTTGTCCTTCAACAACTCAGCTACTTGATCGTATGCCTCTTGAGATAAGACTTCCGTCCATTGGGTTTCCCCTTGGTAAATAGCCAGATAAGTGACATCTTCATCTTTCGACGATGAATGCCAGTGCTCTGTGTTTGCCGCACACTTGACAACATCGCCTAGCCTCATGGTTACAGGCTGTTTCCCTTTTTCCTGGTAGTACCCAACTCCGTCCACCACAATTAATACTTGTCGGTCTGTATGTTTGTGCCAATTCAATGTTGAGTTGGCCTTAAACGTAGCTTTTGTGATGTTGTAGGGAATGGAGCCATCAGCACGAATTACACTATTGAGCCAGGCCTCTCCTTGGTAGTTGGTGTTGGGAGCTTTAAATCCCTCCACTAAATAAGAGGTGATCTCATAGTCCGTTGTTTGTGCATATGTCGTCAGGGAAAATACAATGAGTAATAGGTGTAGCTTTTTCATAAATCATAAAGTTAAAAATGTTTTCTAAGTCCAATAGTCCATTTAAAATCTCCGTTGGATAAGGTGCTGTTGGCAAATCCCCGAATATCTAAACGATCCGTTAATTTATAGGTAATGTTTTCAGCCAAACCATAAGTTTGGTCTAAATCCAACAAATAGATCTGGGTTAGATAGGCAAATCTTTGGTGGTTGAATTGTGCGTTTAGGGTTAATAAATTGATTTCCAAATCATTATTTCTTCCTTTTCCGTGAATATACATAGCGCTTAGGCCCCATTGATCTGATAACTTATAAGAACCGATCAACTCTTGGGCAAAAAATGTATCCGTATGGTACGATTCATCTATTTGAATCGCCGGAAGGTGCACGCCTGCAGTGAGTTTAAACTGTTTATCAATCACCTTGGCTCGGGTAATAAAGATGAATCCTCTTGGATTCATATTTTCCAAACGAATATTGCCAATCATGTGCGCAGATAAAAATCCCTTACTGGCTGTTCCGGCATGCAGAATTAAGTTGGGATTGGTATCGGTAAATGCAGGCACAAAAGAGAACCCCCCAGAACTAAATTCTGCACTAGCGTATTGCGCTTTAAGGCTAGTGCACACAAAGAAAATGACCACAACTGAAAAAAAGTACTTCATAAACACAAGATATTTGGCAAATGTCTCTTTTTAAAGCCAAAAAAATTAGAAAATAAAAGATAAAACGGCTGCGCCCTAAAGCACAACCGTTTAATCCACGCTTGATTTTGTTTTTTTACACTCAAAAGATTAAGTCCTCGTACAGAAGACTAAAACCAACCCCCACCGAGTGATTTGTAGAGATTGATGTTGGCGTCAATTAAATCCTTTTGTGATTCCAACCACTGGTTTTGCGCTTCCAAAGACTCCCTTTGGGTG
>OBMK010002053.1_pt1 | contig 15868 bp, 21 predicted proteins | sample 1539081 | NCBI WGS metagenome assembly OBMK01 (sample SAMEA3355528, study PRJEB22509) | marine metagenome | biome: marine; feature: river plume; material: water | place: USA | collected 2010-08-07 | depth 0.5 m | reverse complement strand
CAAACTGTGTCTCGTGTGTTACATCATGTGGATCTGAATGTATAATGTGTTTGTACACAGACTTGAAACTTGGTACTGAAAACATTTCTTTATTGTGCCAATCGAATGCTTGTTCTATTGATTCTGTCTCATACCAGTATGGAAAATCCATAAATCCCACATGTGGTATAATATTAATACCACGTTGCTTTGCTCTGGTAATTGCTCCGTCTATGAGCATACATTGTATGTACTCGTAAAACTCTACTGGATATAAGTATGTTTGGTACTGTTCGTGTGCGTTAATCATTTCACTGGTAAGACCAGCAACTGATTTTGAGAACTCTGGGCTCACATGCTGATGTATACTCTGACTGCCTACCAATCTAAATTCTTTCTCGTTAAGTAAGCCTGCTTTGCGATCAAACGGCATAGGATTAGTGCCACAGTATAGATGCCTTACTGTAGTAGTAAAGCCGCAAAGCACTTGATCTGTTTCTATATTGAATCTTGGTTGATCGACTACGTTGTCTAGTCCTAGCAGTATACTATAGTTACTAGCACCGCCAAACACATGATAGTATTCAGTATCCAGTCCCTTATGTTTAGCAACCTGCTCAGTCCAACTGGCATTACCTAGTCGTAGTTCTTCGCCGCCATGTTCACCAGTATCTACACACCGTGTAAAAAAACTGTCGCCTATGATCCATAGTTTACCCATAATAATGTCCGTTAACGGAGAGTCAATAGAGAAATCGCAAAAATCGGAGTTTGGAATTAACCTCTTCCGGCCTTCTCCACTGCTGAATTAAATCTGCGTCTAATGTAATTTTTGCTCATTCCTAAATCATATTTTGAATATATATAATTCACAAAACGTTTATTCATAACATCCTTATCAGACTTTGGCACATATTGTAACTGAACTGCGTATGCTTCGCATTCTCTGTCTAATTTGTGGTTTTTATCAAAGTATTGTCTAATACCTGATACACCAAAAGTTCTAATATTTTGCTTCACGTGAGTTAGTTCGTGTTGTATAAGTCCCTCGTCGTCTTTATGTGTGGGTCTTACTAACGCCAGTGTCGCTATGTGATATCCGGCAAACTTGCTAGGTATCAACCAATTTGTTATGAAAACCGGAATAGGAATGAACTTCCAAATAAGTCTAATTTTCATAATAATATTTATTGAGGTTAGAACGTTTGATAGATACTTCTTGAACCAGTACACTTGCCGCACGTTAATTTACAATAGGAATTTGGATCGCCGGCCTTCATATGATCATAATATGTTTTGTGTAATACACCGCTGTCTAATACAGACTTTAACGATTTATCTGATACACTAAAGTCATTGTAGTTACTTTCTGTGATATCATTTAACAAACTGTTTATGTGTCCTTGTTCACCATCGTAATCATTCTGCTTTGATCTACTCACAACACTACCAACCATACAACAAGGATATACATAATTATCATGACTAACAAACACATTGAGTATTTCATTTTCAAAGTTGGTATTCTCGTGATAGTTTAGACTATAACACTCTTGCCTATCAACCTTTGATATATGATCAATCATGTGTTGTTCTAAATCTGTATACTCATAAAGTGTAATACCATCATATGGTTTCGGGTCGTCAGGTGTGTATTTGCCCGGTACGTCTTCGGTATGACACTTTTCGTTATATATGGGTATAACTTTTTCTAATGATTTTACCAAATGTTCAAAAGTATGTTCCTGCGTGAGATTAAAATGTTGATCTAACCACGGCTGGTATTCGTCTGTTACTGCTGTTAGCCAGTGCGTAAATTTACCAGCAAAATTATATACAGGTATGCCGCGATCCGAATCGTCAAAACCGTTTGGGTGTCTAATATAAAATGTGTGTACACCTAATTCTTTTGCTTGTTTAACAGCATCTAATAAATCGCATTTGTTTTCGTCAAATACAATATATTGCCATTCGTTATGTATAGATGTATTCTCGCTATAGTATTCTTCCATATTACGCAATACACGATCGTATCTAACATTTACTCTGTGTAGTTCCAGTATATCGTTACTAGCACCGTCTACACCAAATACCATTTCGACACCTAGTTTGCCTAACTGCCTGTAATGATCTGGTTTGCCTATACCACCGTTTGTAGAAATCCTAATACTTATGTAAGGGTTCTGTTCTTTGAACCATTCGCATATAGGCAGTATCTCAGCACACGTCATTGGGTCGCCGTAGTTGCCGCATAGTTGTATATGTTGAATTTGTTTTGCTACACCATCAAAGATTCTTTTAACATCATCTAGTGTTCGCATCTGTTGTTCAAAGTCTGCTAATTCACCAGACTGCCTGCGAATACACACAGGACAAACAGCATTGCAAGTACTTGCTACTTCTAAATCTATTGCTACTAGGTTACTTGATTTCATTGTATGTATTTACTATTTCTTGATACTTATCTAGATCGTAATGTTCCATATCAGGATAATACTCTACTTTAGCGAATACATATTCTTTACATTTTTCTTTAAATGCTATTTCTTTTTTTAGTAGGTCTATTGTTTCTTGTTTACTTTCCGGACCTAGGTCGTATACCAGTTTACATATATCTTCTTTTGTAATAAGTACTAATTCAGCATACCGGAACTGCGAAGCAAACGAAAATAGTTTGTTTTTAAAATGAAATTTGTCTTCGAGTGATTCCTTATTAACAACTGTCTGCCATGGACCCGATCTCGTTACATGTAAAAAGTTACGCCACACATCCTCAGGTGCTGTTCCATATTTTTCAAATAATGGCGTAAACAACGGAGCCTTGTTGTTTGTTTTGTCTACAAACTCCGTGTCGTCTATTATGGTGTTATTAATTGTTACTCTGTTAGGCACATCCATTAAATTGTCCGGGTCTGTTCTCATTGTGGCAGTAAGCCTTCCTTAAGATAATTCAGTACTGTGTTTGGATCTGTAACTTCATATGGATCGCCAGTTGCGTCATCGCCGTAACCCGGTTCCTCAAAGATAACTTCGATGTTTTTATCATTAACAACCATTGCGTATCTCCAACTTCTTAAACCAAAACCAATCGCACTCTTATCTACTAAGAATCCCATTTGTCTAGTAAAAGAGCCTGTGCCGTCTGGTATTGCTTTTACTTTCTCAACGTTTAGTTCTCTAAACCATGCGTTCATTACAAACGTGTCATTTACTGACGCACAATAAATATCATCAATACCGTATTCCCTTATTTGGTCATAGTATGCTTCAAATCCTGGTAGTTGGTTCATTGTACATGTTGGTGTAAATGCTCCAGGTAATGAGAATACTAATACTCGGCGTCCGGCAAAAACAGTTTCTGTATCTATACTTCCCCAAGTGAATCCTGAATCGTCGTCATCAATTCTAACTGGGAATGTAACGTTGGGTACAGTTCTTGCTATTCTAGTCATATTTTTCTCCTAATCTATTCCTAATGTAAACCTTGCTTCTTCTGATATTCTATCAGGTGTCCACGGTGGCTCGAATGTTATATCGACGTTTACCTTTTGTATACCCTCTACACTTTGAGCATGAGCATATACTTCCGCAGGTAATATTTCTGCGGCTGGACAGTTAGGTGCGGTCAACGTCATTAGTACCTGACAATCCATTTCTTTATTAATTTCTACGTTGTATATTAATCCTAAGTCCACTATGTTTACAGGAATTTCTGGATCAAATATATCTCTTAATTTCTTTTTAACCTTAGCGGCTATAAACTTTTGTAGATCATCCATTTGATAGCACCGAGTCTAGTACATCAAAGAATCTAGCAATGTCAACTTCGTTTGTGTTAACACCAGGACTTGCTCTCAAGAAGCCACTAGTTGATAAACTATCTACTACAGGATGTGCACATAGTTTGCCTGATCTAATAAAAATGCCATACAGTCCCATTTCTGTTCCTACATCAAAACAATGTAAGCCGGGTATGGTAAAACTAACTAAGCCACCACGTTGATTGCTTGGTAATGATTCGCACACAATAGGAACCTTACGTTCTAATAATCCGTTAACTAATACCTGCGTCATGTCTTCCACATGTTTATGTATGTTGTCCATACCAATATTATTCATAAAGTCTATACTAGCACCCATACCTATAACACCTGCTACGTTTGGTGTGCCTGCTTCAAACTTAGTAGCATTTTCATTAAACTGTATATCGTTCTCTGTTACACTTAGCACTTGCATGCCGCCACCTATTAGCGGTACCATTCTTTCTACAAGTTCGTTTTTAATTAGTAGTACACCTGTACCTGTTGGGCCATAATGTTTATGTGCTGACCAATAGTAAAATTCAGCATCAATGTCGTTGGCATCTAAACTGCTATGCGACATGTGTTGACTCATATCTAACGCAACCATGGCGCCTTTATCGTGTGCTGTTGCTACTAAATCCTTTACATCCAGTATTTGTCCAGTAGCATTAAAAACACCGCTTAGATGTAACATGTGTGCGTCTAACACACCGTCTAGTATGGTTTCTTTATCCACTAATCCGTTTGTATCAAACTGTTTAACAGTTACTGGTGTGTTTGCTAATCTGTGCGGTACAATGTTAGCATGATGATCATTTAAGCAAGTATGGAACATTGTAATGCCTAATTGCCTTGCGTTATGTACAACGATATTTGAACTATTAGTTGCGCCTGCTGTAAACACTACAGTATAATTACTTGCGTTACACCAGTCAGAAACTTTTTCTCTTACGCCTTCGTATTCTTCGCTGGCTTTGTTAACCCATTCATAGTTACCTCTATGTACACTACCAGGGTATTGTGTATAGTATTCTGTCATTTTATCTAGCACCACAGCAGGTGTTAGACTTGTAGCGGCGTTATCTAGATAAACATGGCCTTGCTGTAAGGCCTTGAACTGTTCTCTAATCTCACTGATAATCATATTTGTATGTGTCCATTTGCTATAATTGTTTTAGCAGTTCTCCTATCGACGCCTAAGGATTGAAGATAGTATAGTTCATCTTCGCTTATCTTACTTGTAGTACATCCATGTGTACACTCAATTTCTTTTGTGTTAATATGTAACACAGGTTTACTGAATGCTCTAGATAGCGGATCAACCAAAAGATTCTTATTAGTCATCTCGCTTTTAGTTCCTACTGCTTTCTTTTCTACTTGTACAGTTCCTATAAAGTTTCCTGTATTATCATTGTATATCGCAGAGTTATATTTAATATCACTGTCACCATTTTGCCCTTTATGATGGACGTGAACAAAGTTAGCACTATCACTGTCCTTGAGTAATGTGCTACCGTTAAGTTTAGTAACAGTATCCTGGTAAGCAGTAATGTTAATATTGCGCCACTGATTACCGTTGTCATGTGTATTTATTTTTACTTTAGAATTAGGATATTGTATTATATGTGTATTGTCTATTACACCGTCTGTTTGATTAATATATCTATCTAATTCTAATGTAGCACCATAGTCAACAACATAAATCCAATTACTACAGAATACAGCATTACCAGAAGCATGTACTTCTTTTATCTTGGCTGTATTTCCTTTAGTAACTCGAACAATATAAATTCCTGCGTTCAATATAGGTTCATCCGATGCTTTAATAGACCAATGATCGTCGGCAAGTTCTTGTAGTGTTGCTTCGTTGCTATTCCTGGCATCTGATGTTAATGTTAAATTTACATAAGTGTCTATGTTTAATACCTGTGCCGAATTTGATAATCTTGAGGATAAGGCACCTGGCATATTAAATTCTATGTTGTCAAGTATACTTGAATATGCTTCGTTTACAGTATGCGAACTACCACTCCAAATGTTATACCCTCTAGTCCACGAGCCAACTGTACTAAAGAAACTACCATTGCCAAACACTACTTCATCATGCTCTGATTGAGGATATTCATTTAAGTGTTCAAACATATCAGGCTGACGTAACGCCAGTTCCGGCTCAGTGAATGTATTCTCTGTTAGGTATATGATTTTTTTATTCCACAGTTTTTTAAATACAGCAGACTTATATATGTCGTTATGACTGCTGTCATTCTCGAGCATCATTTTATCTGCTTGTTGTAAAACTACGCGGTGGGCAATGTCGTCAGAGAATCTGTCTGGTGTATATACACCTTGGAGGTCTTCCCACAATTCTGATAATGATGTTATTCTATTTGTAGCCATGGGTAAGGGTGTCTTTGATCTCTTCTGGAGATACTCTAAGTAAAGTTCCAGATCGAAAAATGTATCCATTATCAAACTCTAAGTGATCTAATAAGTTTTTGTTATGCGTAATGACAAGATTGATCTTGCCTTCGCTTCTTCTTTTGTTGACTATACTGCTAACTAGTTTAAGACCGTTAGTGTCTAAGCCTGTATCAATCTCGTCTAGTATAGCAATCCTAGGATCAATGGACATAAGGTTAACCATCTCTGCTCTTTTCCTTTCGCCACCACTACCGCCTACATTAACTTGTCTATTGTACCAGTCACTTGGCAAGTCAACATCATTAAGTAAACCTTTAAAACTTTTAAGTTCCTGGGCCATCTGTTTGCCATTAATTTTTTTAACATCTCTGATTAATCCAAATGACGTTACACCTGATATCTCTGGCGGTGTTTGCCAACTAACAAATATTCCAGCCTGTGCTCTTTCGTCTGTTTCTAACTCTAATATGTTTTTGTCGTTAAGTAATAATTTACCATCTACTGTTATGTCATTTCTGCCCATAACTCCATGAGCAAATGTACTCTTACCACATCCATTGGGTCCTACAATAACAGTAGTTTCGCCATTGGCAAAATGACCATTAAAGTCTTTAATTAATTTTTTGTTATCTATTGCTATGCTAAAGTTTTCAAATTCCATAATATATTATATACTGTTTGTGTGTTATTGTCAATTAGAATTTACTAATCATTTCTTTTACTCGAGGCTTAATCCAATTATGCGAGAATAGTGCGTGTGCTTGTACACTAGGATGATTGCCTACGTCCCATGTACTGCTATTATCGTGCTTATATTTTTCATATGCACTACTTCCCAGGTCTGCCTTAACATTAACATGATCTTTATATACATCGGCGTAATTGTCAATATAACTGGTAGTTCTATATATTTCGTATTGGGTTGCCCATTCGGCTATGCCGTGAAATCCTGGTATGTCAGTGACTATGTCTTCTGGTAGTCTTCCTAATATTTCAAACGCACTTAATGACGATTGTAATCCGCCTACGTTTATTGCTTTATCCCATGTATGCGACCAGCCTGGGAATATAGTTATTGGAATGTTATAATTATCGCAAAACATTCTAGTATGCTCTATATATTCTAAATTTTTAACTGCTGTATACTCTTCAGTCCAAACTGACTCGTAGTACTCTTTTGTAAACTGTTCTAATGGAGAGTCTAACCATTGTTCGTGACCTGCCCCGCCTGACTTCCACCAGTATCTATTCTTTGGTAAGTATTCTTCTGTTGTATTATTATTATATGGTACATGACCTGATATCTGTTTCATCTCTGAAGGTACGTGACTCCATGGCCTAATTACACTGGTCATGTGTTCGTCTTGTTTGTACAAATCGGCATGCCATGTAGTTGACCATTGATTACTAAGCATTTCAATTCTGTCCCAACCGGACAACTGCCAAAATACTCCAATTGGTCTGTGAGGATTTTTTTCTCTTTCTGCTTGTATGACGTTTCTAATAACTCTGCTGTTCAGGTCATTACCTGCCGCACCTTGTCCTACTACTAACACATCTATATACGGAGTCATGTCCTCGCCCTCGTCCCAATACTCGTATACACTATCAGGGAATATATCTGGACTTGCTCCTGCTTGTTCTATGCCAAAGTCTCTCCATGCTTCAAAGAAGTCTTGTGTCCAACTGTTGGGAGGACGATGATTTCCTAACACCTGTGCCCAACTATCTGGTGAGTGTGTAAAACTACATCCGCCGCATATAATTAATGGTTTAATGGTTCCTACCTCCGTCGAATACGCATACAAAGTACAATCCTACATCACTAGTGTTATACACTTTGTGAAACTCGCCATCATTAATACAAATCACATCGCCAGGCCCTACAGGAAATCGCTTATGGTCTACTTCCATTTCACCTTTGCCTGATACAAACATATAGACCTCTTCTTGTCCTTTATGCCTGTGACCATTAGTTTCTTTTTTGGCTCTTAAGAATGTACTACTTAGTGTTAAGTTATTACCGAATTTATTGTCCTGTAATGTGTATACATCTGTATCTTTGACTTGTTCGCCACCGATATCTTTCATTGTTACTTTGATCATCCAACTGCTCCTTCTAGTGTTACATTTAAAAGTTGTCTTGCCTCAGCGGCAAATTCTAGAGGAAGTTCTTTAAAAACTTCTCTACAGAATCCGTTAACGATCATATTAGTAGCATCCTCTTCGCTGATGCCTAATGTGTTTAAGTAGTACAATTGGTCTTCTGACACTTTGTTTGTACTTGCTTCGTGTTCAATAATGCTGTCATTATTTTGTTGTTCTACTATTGGTAGTGTTATTGCTAGGCTGTTGTCTAACATTAGACTGTCGCATCTGGTATAGTTCCTACTACCGGTGGCACCTTTGTTTATTCTTACTTTGCCTCTGTAAGTGTTTGTGCTATCACCAAAACTAATGCCTTTGCTAATGATAGTACTTTTTGTATTTTTGCCTACATGAAACATCTTAGTTCCTGTGTCTGCTTGTTGTTTGCCCTTTGTTACCGCAACACTATAGAACTCACCAACACTATTGTCACCTCGTAATATACAGGAAGGATACTTCCAAGTAATTGCGGAACCTGTTTCAACTTGGGTCCAAGATATTTTACTGTTATCACCTTTACATAATCCTCTTTTTGTTACAAAATTATAAACTCCGCCTACACCGTTTTCGTCACCCGGGTACCAATTTTGTACTGTTGAATATTTAATCTCTGCGTTTTCATGGGTCACTAGTTCAACACAGGCCGCGTGTAACGTGTTATTGTCATATGCTGGTGCTGTACATCCTTCTAAGTAACTAACCTTACTGTCCTTGTCTGCTATAATCAGTGTGCGTTCAAACTGCCCGGTGTTACGAGCGTTAATACGAAAGTAAGTGTTCAGTTCCATTGGGCATGTTACACCTGGCGGTATATAACAAAATGTACCGTCTGTGAATACTGCTGAGTTAAGTGTAGCAAAGTAATTGTCCTTATAAGGAATAACACTACCTAAGTATTGTCTTACTAAATCTTCATGAGATTCGATTGCTTCGCTGATACTACAAAATATAATACCGTGCTTCTCTAATTCCTTTTTAAATGTTGTAGCAACACTAACACTATCAAATACTGCGTCAATGGCTACTGTTGGAATAATGTTTGGGTCCGGTTCTTCTAGACCAAGTAATGCGTTACGTTCGTGTAACGGTACACCTAACTTTTCAAATGTATCTATAATTTCTTGTGGTATTTCATCTTTGGTAAACTTCTTTGGTGCGGAGTAATACGATATGCTTTGGTAGTCAATTGGCTTATAGTTTAGTTCTGCCCATTGTGGCTCTGTACTACTTTTCCAATGAGCAAATGCTTTTAGCCTAAACTCCAGTAACCACTCGGGTTCGTTTTTCATTTTGCTTATGGACTTTACTGTGCCTTCATCTAGGCCAATAGGCAATGAAAAGGATTCTATGTCTGTTGAAAAACCTTCTTTATAAGTTTTGTTTATATCTTCGTATTCTTTCACGCCTTCACTACTTTGCATACTAGCGGATGGCCAGCGGTTCTAGATAGTAGTGTTGCTTCTGAAGATTTTTGTTCTGCTACTTCGGCATTGTAGTATCCTACTACACCTTGCCCGAGTTCATGAACTTCAGCGGTGACACGTTTTGCCTCATCACCATTTTTATTAAACACTTCTACTAATAACGAAATCACAAATTCAAACGGTGTGTAATCATCATTTAAAATAATAATTTTATACCTATCTGGATATTTAATTTCAACTCTTGTTTTACTTTGTATGTTTGTCTTTGCCATATTTATCTGCTATATTATATGTTTAGTATTTAATGAAATTAAGTGTGGGTGCCACCATAATAAGGCAACACCCGCACAAGACTAATTAAGATATATCAATCTTCTGTGGCTTTAACGCCTCAGGAACATTCTTAAATAATCCAACCCTTAGGATGCCGTCTTGAAGTTTGGCATCTTTAACTTCGACATATTCCGCAAGTTTGAAAGTTCTTACGAAGTTTCTTTCTGCTATGCCTTTGTGTAGGTACTCCACACCTTCTTCATCGAGTATAGTAGAGGTTCCAGTGATTTTTAATACACCGTCTTCCAATTCGATTTCAATATCTGGTTTCTTAAATCCAGCAACTGCTAGAGTAATTTCATAGATATCGTCTTCTGTTTTACTGATGTTGTAAGGGGGATACCCTGTTGCGTTAGCAAACTGTGGTTCATTGAAGAACTCGTTTACTAGGTTGTCAAAACCAACACTGGTCTTGAATAGTGGGGAAAGTGATTCTGCTGAGAATCTGATTTGCTTATTCATAATAATCTCCTATATTTAGCAAGTTATTTTCCTGTAACAATATTGTACCCGACCTCGGCGAACAATACTTCTAATGTTACAACTTTATTTATCATTAAAATAAATTATATAATGTCATTAATTGGCTAACAATATACCCGTTATTGACATGCGTCTGTAAAAAGTCTTTAAATCCGTCGTTGTCAATGTCAACTGCTAGACCTAAATAAAACGTGTTAGCACAACCATATTCGCACTCTGTTTCTGTGCCTAAGAATTCTAATACTGTACCTGCTGTACCGGCCAGTACAAACTTATTGTAATCTCTTATGTAGTAGGGAGTATGATACTGTCCACTCTTAGGCCATAAGTCTAAGTCACCGTCACCGTCTAGATCTACTAATTGATAATACGATGGTTGTAACAATCCTGTACTAGGAAGAGCAGGTAGTTCGCTTTCCCTACTTCGGTCTACAAATGTACTTGATATATCCGCAAACTGTCTATTGCCTTTGTTTTCGAATACTTGTATTTGATTATCAATATAGTAACCTATGCCCTCATGATCACCAGTTTGTATAGCAATAATATCTAAGTCGCCATCAGAGTCAATATCGTCTAAGTGAAACTCTAGACCAATAAAGTGTTCGCCTAGTAAACTTTCGTCTAGGTATACAATATCTCTTTTATAGTCACCGTCTGCGTTACCAAACATAATCATAGCAGAACTAGTACCCCAATGCTTTTCGTCATAGAAGATGTGATCGCTTTGTATGTTATCTAATGAAATTAGAATATCGCCATATCCGTCATTGTCAAAATCATCAATTATACTTCCCCACACATTACCTGTAAAAGGAAAGTCAGCACTACCTACAGTAAAGTTACCTCTACCATCGCCTAGCATAATAAAATTAGAGCAACCTGGACCTGTTGAAGCACACGGCTCGGTCCTGTCTCTGATGTGGAATGGAATGTAAATATCTAATGTACCGTTATTGTCTAAGTCGCCAACTGCTGTTGTATGTGTCCATACACTACCTAGGCTGTCCTCTCCACCGGTTTTTGCTTCAAGTAATGCTTGGTTAAATTGTTCCGAAAAGTTTTCAATACCTTCGTTACCGCTCATTAATATTAAAGGATCAGCACCAATGGTAATAAAATCGTCAGTACCGTCCATATTAAAATCAGCAACATGCGGGTAATACATATTAGTTGAGGTAGGTATGTTACAGTTTTTATATACACACGGTTCTACCTCAAGCCTTCCGTTACCTTGATTCATTAGTAGTATTGCTGGCGCACCTGCTTTCCATGATGATTTATTAGGATCGTATCTATGAGCAAACATTACGTCTTCCAGACCATCACCGTTGAAGTCTCCTACTGCTGTTTGATCAGTTAATGATATACCCCAATTATTACTGCCTTCGCTTGGCTCGTGATCATCCTCAATTGGTTCTACATGACCTGTATTGGTATGATATAATAATCCAAAGTTTGTTCTTTCTAAGTTATAGTTTGTTGATGTATAATCGGTGCTATCACGCTCGTCTTGTGTAAGTCGACGATACTCTGCTTCTATCCATTGCTCACCGTTAGGGTCACTGGCATAAAAGTTTATACCGTCCCAACCAGGCGGAGTGTATGTGGTTGTTGTAGGAGGTGGAGGCGGTGGAGTATACGATTGTTCCGCTACTGTCGATGAACCACCGCCACCGCCACATGCTGTTAGACCAAACACCAATAAGCATATAACACCTACATCGACTATTACTTTAAGCAACTTGTTTAACATGTTTACAGTTTCCTCTAAATGTGTATCCAGGGCATGAGCATTTACCATCATCAATAGTATATACTTTGCCATTCGAACCTTGAACAGTAATAACACCTGGCGCAAGTTCTTCCGCACGTTCGCCTATCTTGGTAAACTTGCGTCTAGCCTTGCTGAATTGCTTCAAAGGGTTTTTAAAGACTTTGTCGTTGTACTGGACTAGGTGCCCAGCACCATTCACATGGTAAATGCCGTTGGCAATATTAATATCGCCCCAATCGGTAACTTCTTGTAAAATTTCTATCATACACTACTCCTACTTAGTATAACTATTATACTAAAAAGTAGTGTTTAAGTCAACCTATTTTACCAGAAAAAGTGGATCTAATTTCATAGTGCACACTAACAAATGTGCGGGTCTTCTGGTATTGTTGTCATAGGCAGTATGGAATGTATCGCTATTTAAGTGAAAAGATGTGCCCATAAAGTCTATATCAGGTTGGTATACAATATCAGTGGTAGGCCAATCTGTATTACCTACAAATAATGTGGGTGGTGACAGTAAGTAATTGTCTAACTTCACTATAAACTTTCCAAATACCAATCGACTGTCATTACCTGGTAGTATTTCTAACCCTGGATCTAAGCGAATAATTTTAGTATTGCATACTATTGCCGCCTTAAGAAATTCTGGATCAAGGATAGCATCTGCTGGCCATGTTTTAAAGAACGCATCACCTAATTCGCTTTCAAGCAAATTATCTATTACATTTTCGTTATTAAAATATTTTACAAGTTGTTGTAACTCATTTGGGAAACTATTTAGGAAAAATGACCCGTCATGGTCTTCTTCCCACACCTCATCGTTTACTGTACTAAAGTCAAACGGTGTCATGTCTGTTTCTATTTTGCCTTCCCATATTGGTAAGGTGCGATCTATGTTTTTATTTATTTTTAGTTTCATTATTTTTCTCCCAAACAAGACCATCTGGTCGTGCTCTGTCTGTGAAATCCTCTGTACTTTCTTTTTTGTTTCCAAAAATCTTTTCCCAATTATCTTGGTATGCTGTTGGGTTGCTTGGATCGGTGGGTCTTTGTTTAGAACCCTTACCGCCAAAGTGTTTACTTCCGTTGCTCATTATTTTCCTATATGTTTGACTTCGTTCTTAGGTACCACTTGATAGGCACCTTTGTTATATGCTGGTGCTACTGTATACGAAGAACTTATCTGTTGTTTTTCTTTTTGCCATTCGGCATTTTCACCTGTGCCGTCGCTGTTTGATATTGTTGACATAGACGCACTAGGATATTTAGCATTAAACTCTTCTATTTGCTGTTGAGCAAATGATTTCTGTGGCTGGTACACACTTCTATCAAGTCTAACATCCTTCTTAGGAGTTTTGCCAAAACAGTAATCAATATACTGATGGACAGTAGCATACTTCAAGTCAGGCATATTGTTTTGCTTTGCCCACTTGTTATGCTTTCTCCAACGTACTTCATACTCAGCCATCTTGGCTTTAGTAATTTTAACTTTACGTCTACGAGTGTTAATGGTACTCAAACCTTGTTGTAAGTGCATTGTCATGTGCATAAATATAACACAATGAGCAACAAAGGTCAAGTCTAATATGCCTCTATTTCACAACGGTGACGATCTAGTATTATTTGTACACATTCCAAAATGTGGCGGTACTGCTATAGAAAATTCTTTTAGAAATGCTGGTTGGGAATGGGGATATCTAAATGAACCAAAGAAAACAGGTTACGATGAAAAGCCATGTAACCCACAACATTTCCACGCAGAACTTATAGAAGAATTAATTGTACCCGGAGACAATACCACAGATCAAATAATAGTTGTTCGTAATCCGTACACACGATTAATGTCAGAGTTTATGTGGAGAACTGGTGCTAATGGCCACGTAAAGCAACATGGTTACACTGATGTATTTTTTAAAAGTTTAGACGAATTTACTGTAGCACATCTCAAAGCATACAAAGTTAATGAAGCACAATATCAATTAAGTAAAAAACAATTCAAAGATGGTAAGCAAAGTTTTGTGTTTGATAATCACTTTAGACCACAGCATTATTTTATTACTGATGACTGGAACATATATTGGTTTGAAGAAATGGAAACAAAGTTTTGGCCTGAGATGAAGAATAAGTTTGGCATCGAGTCACCTGGTAATCCTAACACTTCGATTGATTTAAATATTGAAAGGCCTATAGTACATCCTAATCCTAGTAATGAGTTTAAAGAATTATTTACTGAAATATACTATCAGGATTGTAAGTTGTTTGGTTACGACTTACCTTTTTGATCCACACCATAATTAGTATATCTATACCACGCTCTTTCGTGTCCATAGTATAGTATAAACTTAATAATTAAGTCTGCTACAAATACACCTGCTACTGCTTTCTGTGGCAGTCCAAATGCTAATGCTATTGCGGCAGTTGTAACAGAAGCAATAAGCCTCCATGTAACTGCTTTTGCTAAATGTCTTTTTTGTGAACCTTCCATTAGTAATCAAATCCTCTATCAGGCGTCCTGTTCCCCCAACGCGATATTGCTGTTACCCGGACTCCTTGTGTAATTGGTGTTAGGGCATGATAAAAATCTTTATCGTCTATCCATAATGTATCGCCCTGTTCGAGATGTAACGAATGCTTATAGTCTGTATTATCTGGAAACTCTGTTATAATCTTATTTAAACTAGATTCATCTTGTTGCCATAATAACAAGTTGCCTTCTTCATCAACTATGTTGCGTGACTCTAGGCATGTAATTAATACAGTATCAAAGCCGTCTACATGAGGTGTAAGTATTGTGTTTGGGGAATAGAATACTAGGTCAATGCCCCAACAGTTTTCTATGTGTAAATCAACATTCCTATCGGCATTTACTTTATCCCATACTGGTTTAAGTTGCTCTGCTAATAAATCAAAAGCATCATAGTTATGTGGGTAGGGATTATTCTCTGCGTCTCTACGGTTGCGTGTTTTATATCTTTCGCAAATATTATACTTTTGCCAAATATCTTGGTTAACACCTGACAAGAATTCGAAGTCTAGAAAAAAGTTATCTCGGTCATTATAATCAGTGAGGTTTATTACTGTTTGTGCGTGTTCTCGCGATATTGTGTCTTTGTATACTTCAAAGTCATTCATTACGAATAGTCTTGTAACATTTTCCTAATTTCTAATGCGTGTTGCTCTTCCATACCAATCTGTCCTCTGGCATATTCTTCTAACATAATACTTGCGTCAGCAACTTCTTCTAGTAGCACTTTGTACATTTCTACTGCCGCCATTTCGTGGTCTAGACTTTCTTGTAGAATTTGCTGTACACTATGATTGTGATTTTCTTCGATTACAGCAATACGTTGACTAGGATGTCCGTTAAACCCTGTAATGAATTCACCTGCTTGTAAGGCGTGTGCTAAACTTTCGTTTGCTTGTTCTTGTAAGAACGTTACAATTGGTATTCTATTAGGTCCTCTGACCATTAGTGAACTGTGAGCATAACGTACTAC
>OBMK010002046.1_pt1 | contig 15920 bp, 15 predicted proteins | sample 1539081 | NCBI WGS metagenome assembly OBMK01 (sample SAMEA3355528, study PRJEB22509) | marine metagenome | biome: marine; feature: river plume; material: water | place: USA | collected 2010-08-07 | depth 0.5 m | reverse complement strand
TTCCCTCATGGATGAGGGGCCATCTAAAGAAAAAGCTCCTATTGCTGAGACTGTAATTGAAGAAGTCCCAGAAAAAAAGGCTGCTCCAAAGAAGGCTGCTCCAAAGACAGTCGATGTGGTTTCAAAGAAACCTGCTCCGAGTAAGCCTACTCCGACTTCAAAAAAACCTACTCCGAGTAAGCCTGCTCCAGCCCCAAAGAAACGGGTGGTCAAGAAGCGCACTTCGAGTGAGGTTTTTGAGGACATGTTCGGTTCACCGACCGAGCAACAACGTATTGAGGCCGACGCAAGAAACAAGCAGCGTATGCTTGAGATGCAAGCCGAGATAGACGGCATCACCGTTAAGGAATTGCAGAAGAGGGAAGCAGCACGCGAGCAACAACGAAAAGAAACTTTCTCTCGGCAAACAGCTAAAGACGTTAAGGACGCCAAGGCGGAAGTCAAGAAGCTAAAGGAAGAGCTAAAGGATAAGAAGGGTGAACAGAAAAAACCGTTACGCGATGCGGAACTAAGGCTGAAAGAAGCGCAGAGTTTCATCGACAACCTAAGTACAATGTCGGTGGATGAAGCATTGCGGTTGCGTACCCCTGTGCCATCTGGTCGAGAGCAGCGGGTGGCAAGTCAACAGGTTGCAGAAAGAAGGTTCGACCTATCCGCACTGCGTGTAATTGGAAAGGGGTCGTCAAGGGTGGTGTATGACCTTGGAGATGGAAAGGCTCTGAAGGTTGCAATAAACCCGAAGGGGCTTGAGCAGAACCAAACCCTTGGCCCTTGGGATGTAGAGGATAACCTCAAAGGATTTGTACCCGAGGTGTATGAGGAGGGCCCGGACTATCTAGTTGTAGAGAACGTTCCGTTTGACGTAATTCTTGATGATGGTAGATACGGAGCTTCTGTAATTGACTCTTTCATCTATGGTCTTGAGGAGGCGTACAACCGAGGACCGGGTCGCCTTCAAGAGTACTTGGAAGAATACAAGGAAGACATGGGTCAGTTCGTGGACTACGAACTGTTACCCGGAGACTTTAAGAAGCCCGATAGCTGGGGCATAAGAAAGGACGGTACCATTGTATTGGTTGATGAAGGCGCACTCAACCCTAGGGTACACTTTGGTTCTGAGCCTGAAGCGTGGTCCGTAGAAGACTTTGCTGCGGTAGAAAAAAACCGAGGATACAGGGGGCCAAGGCAGACGTTAAACAAATACTCTGGCGAAGACATTGAGTACCTCATGTCCGACCCCAATACTGACGTCGTTGCAGAGGAGGGTAATGTGATATTGTACAGTGTCGTAGACCCCAACAGTGTTGTTCGCATCATGCAGGAAGGGATTCCGTCCGACATGAATGCGGATTTTTCTAGGTCACGAACGGAGCTTGGGGACGGAGGAAGCTTGGTGGCTGTTGAGGTTCCCGCAGATGCGGTGTCGGTAAGCGAGACCGGCATAGTCTCTGTTGACGGTCCGGTACCTGCAAAGTCAGTCAAGAAAGCGTACGACAGTATTCGGGTTAGAAAGGATTCGTATCCGATGCGGGAGGATGTATTCCGTGATGAGCTGCAAGACAGAGAGACCGGAGAGGTTGAGGAATGGGCAGAGGAGTTTCTCGAAGAAGCTTCTAGGGAAGGATTCCTATACCGAGATAGTGACGGTTTGCGTACGGGTCGTGAGCAGAGGCCGCTTGAAGTTCGTGAGTTGGCTATGCGCTATAACATGAACCAAGATGGGTTCACCATATCCACTAATGTTAACCAAGATGTCTTTCGAAAAGCCGCTGAAAGAATAGGTCTTGGTGTTAAACGCGCTGCGTCGGGGAGCCTATACCTTACACGTGGCGGTAAGAAGATAAACCCATTCAAAGAATACGATGCGTATTCAAAGAGGGTAGCTCGCGACAGAAAGTCAGACATCAAGAAGCTTCAAGAACAGACACGAAAGCGTGAAGAAGAAAGGAACGTTCGCGAGGAAGCGATGCGCTTACGTGAGGAGGAGCTGAATGAGTACCGCAAACAATACCCCGACTTCCCGGATGAGATGATTCCTCCAAGCGACCTGTCTGGAAGGGAACAAAGGGAAAGTATTAATGACGCCACTAAAGGTTTTAGTGTGGAGTCTGTGGTCAAGTTTGCGAAGGAGCGAGGGTATAAGGACGCCGTTATACTGAAGATGCGCCCCGATGCTAAGGATGCCATCAAAGCATACGACGCACGGATGGACAGGGTTAACAAAGAGATTGACGACATCATCGCTCGTGTTGAGAAACGAGCGAAGACCGACCCTATCATTCAGGGTAAGCCAAACTCAGGATTGCGTACAGCGGCTATCAATAAGCGTAAGCTTCAGGCTGTACAAGAGTATCTCCGTGGCTCCAAGGTGTATGAAGACGCGTCCGATGTGGGTCGTGAGGCTATGGATATCGCCGCTATGCGTAAGGCTGGTAAGAGGGTCAAGTCTTCTCCCAAGCCTGAAACGATACTTGGGATTAATCAGGACGGCAACATAGACAAAGAGAATCTGAAGCAACAGATTAGGGATATGGCACGTAGCTCCCGCCTGACGGCAGCAACGATGCGGGCCCTGATGAAGCAGCTTGGTAAAGATGTTTCTGAACTCAAGCGTGGCGGATTGTTAACTCCTGTACAGGCGACCATGCTTCTAAAAAGAATGGGTCAGGTCAACCCATTAAACGAAGTTTCTGTTGAGCGTTACATGCAGTTTGCTGAACGGGTATTCCTAGACGCTGACTATGCAGGAGACCTGAAGGCTATACTCGACAACAGAAAAAGGGCAATCAAAAATCTCGGGAAGCTGGGTGTCGCACCGGAGTTAATATCGCCGTTGAACATGCTGTTACGCATGAACCCATCGATGCTACCTGACGTACAGTTAGATGATAAGCCACTGGTAAAAGTGGTTAGGGAGCTGACTGATTTGTTGAGTAAGAGAAAGGCTGTTCTTTCTTTGCCTGAGCGCAGCGACCTGTCTCAAAAGGTAACGGAAATCCTTAGCCTAATAGATGAAGAGCTGTCTCTCAAGCACGAACTATTTGAGGTTTACGAGGGCTATCCGAAGGTCGACACCAAGGGGGGGTTAGTTTCTCAATCTGGTCTTAATACAAGTGTTGCAAAGACCGTAGATGCCATGGTCAAAGAAGGCATCTTAAGCATAGAGGAGGCCGAAATACTTAAGAAGTATAAGGCTGAGCTGGCAGCCGAACCTTCCGAAGAAGAGCGGGCAGAGTTAGAGAAAGAAAGGGAAGAGAAGAAAGAAGAGCTGATTCAAGAACTCCTTGAGCTCCCTCTGCTAACCCGTAGGTTCCCACTGAAGGAGGAGAACGACCTTATACGTAGGTTTAATGAGGCTACCAAGAGCAAGTTCTTGAGCGAGCTAACCAATGCGGAGCTGACCAATATGCTTCGTGTTGCAGACAACATCAGCAATGGTTTTGTCCCGCACATGACTCAGGTTATGGTGGAGAAGATTACTTCTCATGAGAAGGCAGCCACTGTAACTGAAAACATAGAAGGCGTATTGCCGGGAACGATGTTGCAGTTCTATAATAAGATGCTTGAAGGTGTTGGCCTCAGGAATCTGTACAAAAGAGCAAGACGGAATCCCACTAAGTACTTCGACCAAGTCATGGGGAACTACAAGTCCAACCCTGTGTATCAAGCCATGTTCAGAGACTTGGGTATTGGTTACTCGAGGTACAATTCTGAGATGCTAAACATATCAGAAAGACTGAGGAAGTTGGACAATAAGCTGGCTAAAAAGAGAGGTCTATATAAGACTCCTAATCAGGTAGCCCGTGCCAAGTTTCAGTTAGGTGCATACATGATGCAGCTTGAGTTCGAGAACAACCCCACTGAGACAACAGGTATATTCTCTGCACAAGAGCTGCTTCGCGCAACCATAGACAAATCTTACCAGAGTTCTGGGGTAAAATACAGCGAGCGTCAAGCCAAGATGCTAGAGGAAATCCTTGCTGAGCTTGAGTCTTTGACTGTAGAGGAGGCTGAGCTGGCAAAGAAAGAAGGACGTGAAGCACGCCCTTTGTCTGAGCTAATGAGAGATGGTGTGGGTGAGAAAAATGCTATGATAAGTAAGCAGCAATTGGAAGTGGCTAAAGGCATGAGGGAAATCTTCGATGAGCTAACTCCAAAGGCTCAATACACTGCTGGTGTTGTTCGTGGCATTCCATTTCAGGCTATCAACAATTATTTCCATCGTGTCGTACAGGCAGAGATGGACCCATCAGATGACAAGGCTGGTCCCGAAGCAATCCGCATGCGGATATCTAGCAATATGCAGCCAAGCACTCGTGGTAAGAACCTTACAGAGCGTGTAACTCGTTCGGCACCACCGGTGATATTCGACCCGTTTGTTTCTGTGAATCGCGGTGCTCGCTTTACCCTCCTAGACTACCACCTAACAGAACCTGTACGTACCGCTCGACGTACCCAAAGCCTACTTAAAAAAGGACAGGCAGATAGGACGAATAGGCAGCGTCAAATGGTGAACTTCATCAACGACGCCATCAATTTCACGAATGAAAATGTTATGGGCAATGCGTCTTCATTCAATGATGAATTAAGTCAATTCCTTGAGTACGTTAAGAAGACGGGTTATAGGCAAGCTTTAGGTTCTGCTTTCCGTGCCCTTTCTGAGTTCAATTCAAACTTTGTATTTGCGGCTGTGATTGCACCTACACAGTTTATAAAAGGGATGTCATACCGTGCTCAAATGATGACCAACGGAGGCTCCATTCTTAGGAATACTGGCAGCGTGCAGGCCACTCGACTTTTTCCCGAAAGTGATAAGGCTCTGAAGTCTGGTTTCGTAGACCAGATTAGTGACTCCATGAATCCGACCGGTAACAGGGTGAGGTCTGTGGTCAGGAATGTCTCTGAGGTCATACTTCAAAACACGTTGGGTAGAGTACAGAGAAAGGTTAATTCCATAGCAGATAAAGTCATTACGAGACCCGACCAAATGGTAAACAGACCTTTGTGGTTTGGTTTCTTTGCCGACGAGTTTAAAAAAGTTTCGGGACAAGAGGTAGACTTTAATGCCATATCAGATAACAATGAGGCATACATGGACAGATATCGAGAGGCTATCGATGCGGCGGTAAAGAAGGCTGATGATATGTCTGTGTTGGCAGGCGCCACGGACAATCCATACTTGGGCGTGGTGAATGCATTGCCTGAGACAAAGCGTAGTAACGCATCTAAAGTGATTCAACTTATTGACACTTACATGACTAGGTTCCTTGTGTTTGAATATGCAGGATTTAGAACAGGGGTGCAAGCCTTGATGGGTAACGGCATGATATCGAAAGCACAAGGGGGCCGTCTTATTATGGCAGTAACTATGCGCATGATGATTTACCGCCTGTCATACGACATCATTAGGGCTCAGATTTCTAAGCTTTACAGGGACGACGATGACGAAGAGAAAGACATCAACGAACAGGTTGGTAATGCTATAAAAAACACTGCCTTAAACGTCGCTATGGGAACTCGGGGTCAGCTATTCCGTGGTGGAGTTTCAACTATTACTGAAGGACTAAATGAGTATTACCACGAAGATATTCTGGGTGATGAGTTCACTTACACGGACCGTTTCTCGGTACCATTAATAGACCTTCAAAAAACAGACCGCCCTTATCAGTTGGCGTACAACACCATGACAAGACTATCAGGTCCATACTCTCCCATACCTAAGATGCTTGTCACTGGTGCTAGACTTCTGAATTCATCTGAAACAGAAGCGGCAAAAATAAGAAAAGAGATTGAGACAAAGAGGTTCCTGCTACAGGCGGCTGGACTAGCAGGATTGGCGCCACTTTATACTGACGCTATGTACAACCTCCAGCAGTACGAGTATCAGATTTACAATCCGAACTACGGACTCAGTGAAATCGAGAAGCGTCTTAAGGAGTATGAAAAGATTAAGAAAGATATGGGGCTAGACTAACCAATGCACGTCGACGAAGCGGACCTCGCAGTCCTCGTTGACGCAGCGCCATGAGACCATGATGCCGGGGACATTCTCGTCGTCAGAGTCGTGGTCCCCGGTCCACATCATGTTCTTACGGCACTCGGGACACTTCATAACCCGTTGTATATCCTGTTGAGTTTGTTAAAGACCTCATCCTCAGTGCCCTTCTTGGTGCGCATACGGACCATATCGATGAGCGGTTCCAAACGCCTGTCGCTCTTGAGCCTGTTGAATAGCGTGTGGTATTTGTCTACCAAATTCTCGTAGTCGTCACGCATCTCCAAGTACTTGGTGCGTAGCTCCGGAGCAGAGTAGTAGTAGACGGGGTCCTCGCCAATGTATTCCTCCCGGCACTTGACAAACCTCTTGCGGAAGTTCTTGTCCGTCTCAAGGAGAGCCTCACCCCTGTTTAGGTAATGCAATACAGTGGAGTGGTTGCGGTTTAAGATGTACCCGATATGCGTGGGGATAACACCCTGCTCGTGGATGAGCTTGGAAAACGTGATGCGGGCATCGACGAACCTGCGCTCGCGACACCGGCTGTATACGTCGCCCTCAAAAAACATGAAGCAAATATCCGCGAGACGTTTGACTTGGTCCTTATGTGATGGTGGTTTCATTATTCTAGTATTAGTTTCTCATCAATCATCATGTCCAGATACTCATCGGTATCTATGACCCAGAAGTTGAGTAAGACCGGAGGCCAGTCCTCCATATTGTAGTATTCAAATTTGTAAAACAGGTCGTGACCAACGCGGCTGGCAGCCTCGAACGTCTCTTCCTCACTGTACTCTAAGCTGTCTATGGCTGAACGAATCTGTCGGAAAACGTGGAGCCGCTCACGCGAAGTGAGCTCCATGACGGCGTCGACAAACGTCTCCTCTATCTCGTACGGTATGTCAACCTCGATATACTTCTGTCTCGATTCCATGTTGTCTCAGCTCTTTCATGCGATACTCTTGAAGCTTGGACACCACACCCGTGGGTCGCTTCACTTCGGAGAACAGGACGCCGCTATCGGGAGGGATGGCTACGAGGTCAGGGATACCGTTCTTGTTGGTCTTGATAAGCTTGATGACATAGTAGCCCTGCTCCTCAAGTTCCTTGATTCTTCGCGTCTGTATCTGCTGCTCCGTCATCCTACCTACAAGGTAAGAATGTCGTTACGAAAGTGATTGAGCGTATAGTCTTTCTTAGCTGACACAGCCTTGTAGATTTTCTTCTCGATGCCACGCTCAGAGAAGACCCAATAGATGTTACTCTCGAGCCTTTCTTTGGTCGTCATCCTATCCCGCGACTGCCAGTAGCTGGTCGCAGAGAAGTCGATGTTGTAGTACACAAGAGACGAAGCCTTGCGCAAGGAGATGCCCTCACGCCCACTGACAATCTGCAAAGCAATGGTCTTGTCGGTGATGTCAAACTCAGTAAGGCTAGTGGTAAGCGCAGAGCCATACACGTTTTGCAGGGCCGTAAGCTCAGCCTTGAACTTGTAGAAGATGGCCACCTTATCGTGACCAAACTTGTCGAAGATATACTGAGCCTTGGTGTGGTCGAAGACCATGGCGTTGCCGCTCTCAAACTTCACCGTGCCAGAGTACATCTGGTGTAGCTTCTGCATGAGCTTGACCGGGGTGTCGCCGAGTATCACCTCTTGCTTGCCATCGATTACGCGGTGCTTGCGTAGCTCAGAACACAACCCGTACGTGCGGTCCTGCATGGGTACGGTAAGGACGTGCTCGTTGAGCTGACTCTTGAAGCCCGCTTCCTTCTGACTGAAGCTGATGGTGTACGGCTTCATGGCAGTAAGGATAGACGGCAGCGCCTTGTCGTAGAACTTGGCACGGAGACCTCCGATATTCCTCTCGCGCACATCGACGTAGTCGTCAGCAAAGCGATAGAAGTTCTTGTATCCACGGAACGGGTTCTTGTATATGCCGTAGACCTGATGGTACATCTGGCTGTATGACTCCGGCGTAGGCGTACCCGATAAGAGGACGACCTTCCTGTTGCGCACGAGGTCGCGGACGGCCTTAGCCCTCTTGCTTGGCTTAGGGTATGTGCCGAGGGTATGTGCCTCGTCCAAGATGATGAAGTCCCAGTTAATATCCGGGAGCTTATGCATGCTCTCGTAGTTGATAGCAAAGAACTCAAAGCTTGGGCACAGCTTGTTGGCGTCTTCGCCGATGCTACCCAATGCCTTCTTCTTGGTTAGGAACAGGACGCTCTGGGCACCCATCTCCTCAGCTATGCTCAACGACGTTAGCGTCTTGCCCGTGCGTACCTCCATGGCGAGGTATACGAAGTTGTACTTGCCGAGTATGACCTTGGCCTTGTCAACAATGGCCCGTTGATATGCCCTCAGTTCCATGACATCTCGCTTTGCTGTTCGCCCTCGTGCTTGTTGCGGATACGCATCCACCGTCCCGCAGCATCGCGCCCCTCCTCGGGAGCTATGCTGTACTTGTGTATGCAGTATGCTACAAGCCACTTGTAGAACTTGGTTCGAGAGATGGTCATCTTGGCATTGGGCGCGTAGTCAGGGTTCTGCTCTACGAAGTCGACGTACAGCCGGTCCTTGTACAGCTTGATGTATGGCTCCAAGGCAGGGTTCTCCTCACCGTTGATGAGTCCGCACCACTCGATGAAGTCGTGGCTCGTCTCAGCACTGAGCTGACGGATGGGGAGGTTGGTGAACTTGCTCTCGACCAAGCCGGTATCGAGGTAGCCACGCAAGCATGACACCATGTAGTTGTCGAAGGCGCACCAATCGTCGTCATCCCAGTCAGCAAAGAAGTGCTTCTTGAATTCCATCAGTGGGGTGCGCGTCTTGTTGTAGTACTGGTGTAGCTCCAGCTCCCACTTGCGGCGGGCGAAGCTGTTGCCGGCACCCTTGATGGCGTAGTTGGTGGTGATACCAATCTTCGGGGACTTCTCAAATGGAATCTTGATGGCGTCCTTGTTCTTCTTCTCCAGTGTCAAACCCTCTGTGACTACGCTGAATAGGCGCTCGAAGTCAAAGTTCTTCTTCACGTCATCGAAGCAAAGTATCTGAGTGTCAGCACTTACGAGCTGATACGGGAAGCTACGCTCGAAGGCAAACGCCTTACCGTCTATGACTACCAGCTTCTTCATCTGGCTCAAGGCGTTCATGAACAAGCCCTTGCCTGTCCCACCCTCGGGGTTGTCGCTGATGACCTCGTCGTTGAGGATGACCGCCGGCGAGTAGCTCAGGTTCTTGTAGCCATGAAGCATATACCCGATGGTACTCTCCATGGTGGTGCGCCGGTCCATGTCCTTGCCGCAGATGTTGCCAATGAATATCTGGAAGTCGCAACCCTCGAAGTCGCACTCGCTGTAGTTGCGCTCGATGATGTGGTCTTTCCATACGTACCCACCGAGGTCGAGGTAGTCGATGGCCTTGACTAAGTCTGGCGTGATTTGTACGGCGCAGTTGCGGTAGTACAGGTACGCCGAGCCCGCCGTATCCTCCATGAAGTACACGTCGATGGTAGCCAAGAGGGTAAGGAACTCCTCACGGAAGTAGCGTACCGCATCGGCGAAGAAGTTGTAGATGGTCTTGTCCTCAAGGTCGAGGAGGTAGCCGAGGATGAAATCCTTAATCTCTTTCTCGCTCGTGTGGTCGATGAGGTTGTTGGTCACCTTGACGAAGACGTAGTTCTTGCTGCCCTCGGGGGCGTACTTGTAGAAGCCGTTGTCTTCGAGGAACGTCTTGAAGTCTAAAGGCACCAGCTTGATGACACCCTTCTCTGTCTTAGACCAGAACGTTTGCTCCTCGTTCTCTCGCTCTACGCGCTCAAGGACGGACTCTACTACGTCGCTCTCAACCTCGCCCTTTAGTTGGGAACGGACTTCTTTTTTTGACACACCACGCTTGAGCTGTGCCTTGATGTTGTTGATGCGGTCGGTATCCTCGTAGTACTTGGTGCCGTGGTTGGCGGTGTTGCTGTACGCTGAGTCGAGGGTGCGGTCTATCTCGTCGGACTTGAAGTCGGACTGCTCGAACTGCCGCAAGACGTGGGACGCAAGGCTCTTGTTGATACCAAAGTCATTGAACGCCATGGCCAGCTTGTATACGTTGGCGTTGCGCTCGCCGTCGACCATGCCGTACTTCTTCGTCCACCACTTGACAAGGATGTCTACCACCTTGTTGTCGTCAGTGATGGGGATGGTGGGTGCGTCACGCTTGACCTCCACCTCTATATGCTTCGTGTCCTCAAGCCCCGTCCACAACTCGCTGCTCTCGTTGATGTGGATGAGTGGGTCGTAGCTCTCGTAGCACACCCGGCTTACGTTCTTGCAGGTCTTATCGAAGTGCTCGGAGTTAAAGTGTTTCTCTAACGCATTGAAGTAACTGATATGATTATCAACGTCTTGAGGGATACGAACGAGGGCCTTGAGACCATTGCCTGATGGCGAGGTGAAGACAGAGTACACATACCTGTCCTTGGCTAGGCGCGTGCGCTCATCCTTCATGTCCTTCTTGGATGCGTACCCATCGAAGTCGAGGCAGATGAACCCGCTGTGTTCTTGGATGGCAGCATCGCTGCGCTTGTTGAAGTGACCAGAGAAACATACCGCAGGCAGTTCCTTCTTGAGCTCGTTTCGGTTTGCCTTATCGGTCTCCTTACGGATTCGTGATACAAGGTCTTTGGAGGAACCGTCCTTGATTCTGTCAAGCACACACTTGACTGAACGGTGGAAGGGCGTCTCTGTTTCCCGGATATTCCGGAAGATTGTGACGATTTCTGACATGGTGGTGTCGGTTTTTGTGTCGGTTTATTGTAGTTAACTTATTGATACCCAGTCTTAGTGTCGGTAATGTCGATTATTCTTCTCGTATATGTAGGAGAAAGGGAAAGATAGAGTGTTCTCTCTCTCTCTATATGGCCAATCCAAATCGACATTCCGACATGGGAAAAAAAGAGGGGGCCGTTGCCCCCTCTTCCCCTCGCCTGATGGAGTACGGATGTATCAGGCTGACCCCATTAGAATGGAGCTTCTTCGTCCTTGGCCTTCGGCTCCCACGTGTCGAGCTCGAAGTAGTAGCGCCCGTCTTGGCTCTCCTTCATCTCGAAGTTTATCCATCCGGATTCCTTGGCGTTCTCCTTGAGGAAGGCAACGAACTCGTCGACCTTGATGCCGACCTTGGCTTTGATGAAGTCAGGTGCCTCGTCCTTAGGGGCTGACCAGTTCATGGCGGGTGCGTAGACCCTGTCTTTGTTGTCGCTCATAGCGTTTGGGTTATATAAAAGGTTTCAATGTTGTGTGTGGCATCAGTTCCGAAGAACTTATCGTGAACCTCAAGGGCCCGCTCGACCTTGTCCCTGCCACGGAGGACGAAGTCTTCACTCGGTTCGTACATACCCATCATACCCGTCTTCTTATCGATGGCGAAGAACACCAGCGGTACGCCGAATAGGCTTTGGTAGATGTAGCATTGGCTGTCGTAACCATACTTGCGTGCCGACCACTTGAAGTCGTCGATGTTGCCAGTGGTCTTCAGGTCAATGATGCGGTCAGGGCAGAGGATGTCTGCCTTGGCCTTGAACTGTCGACCCATGATGGTGCCCACGATGGGCTCCTCATACTTGTTGGCGTCATCACGGATGGCTTCGTAGAAGTCGTAGTTGCCGAGCATCTTCTGCGCCCAACCATGGATGTCCTGCATCTCCTTGGTCAGGAGCATGAACTCTACGCCACGCTCAGCACAAGCCTCCTTGTACATCTTGCTGTTGCGGCTTGCAGTGTTGATACTCTCGACCTTGGCTGCCTTCTCCGGCTCAAGGATGAGCTGATGGAAGAGGCGACCCTTAGCAAAGGCGGGGTTGTCAGGGGTGGGGACACCGAACTTAGACGGGTCGTCAAGCAAGACCTTGATATCCGAGTTGGATATGTACTGCCTGCCGACCTTGCCGTAGTAGTTGGCATCGTCGCGTAACTGCTCGATGATGTCGCTCATATCCTGAATGATTTGCCTTGTCTACGCAGCCAGTCAGCCATTTCATCAGCAGTTGTTTCTCCGACTCCGACCAGCTTGGTGATGTCTCTCCTTCTCCACTGAGCTAACTCCTCCACGCTATTGATGTCGCGCATTCTCAAGATGTTTCTCGCCCGAACATTCAGGCCGTCAAATTCATATCCCGTAGGGTGCGCCCTGTACACCTGTTTCTCTTCAGGCTGTGCCTCTACTGGTTTGTAGAGCTTTAGGATTTCATCTTCGGCTATTCGGATTGTGCCCTTCTCTCCAATTTGAAGGGCTTGAATCTCTTTGCGAGCAATCATTTTCCGAACTGTCGAGGGATGAACGCGGAATGATTCCGCGACCTCATTGATGCTGTAGAATTTTGGCAAGCTCATAGGTTCTCCTTCAGGGCTTTCTGTACCGTGGCACTGACCGAGTACTTGGTGCGCAACTGCTTGAGCAACTCGTCCATGCCCTTGTCCTTGTTGGCGACCACGAACTTCAACACCTTAGCCCAGTTCTCATCGTCCACCTTCAAAGCAATCTTCTTCTTGGGCTCGTTTGAGGGGGCTTCCTTGACCTCAGTGGGTTGGGTAGGTATATCCTCACCTGTCCACAGAGAAAGTCCAAGGCCGTGCATCGCAATGGCCTTAGCGGTGGCACGTTGGATAGTCTTGTTGACCTCGAAGCTGCAAAGCTTTTCGATAGGGATGGATTTGTTGCGGTGGTCCATGACGCAAAGCATATCGATGTGCTCCAAGTCGTTGACCACAATACCCACCTTGACGTAAGCCGTCTTGCCATCGGTGAAGTAGTTCAACCCCGTGTGCTCAGACTCATAGATGATGCGCTGTGCTTGAGGGTAGTTGCTCTTCAGCATGTCCCAAGCGTGAGCCCAAGAGAGGTAGTCGGCACGTCCCTTCTTCTCTGCCTTGGGCCGGACGTCAATGGCCTTGAGGTTGTTGTAAACTGATTCCATTTTCATTTGAGTTCATTGATGAGTGTGGTGTAATCGGAGTCTTTACTGATGTTATCTTCTACTTTTCTGACCCCGTGTAAGATGTTAGATGCGGCAATATCATAGCCGTTATCACCCATGTACTGTTTTATGTATGCCATTGTCATTGGCCGCTGACGACACAGGTAATACAGGACGTGACGTGCGTCGGAAAGGTGACGCGACTTGTCCTTGGTGAATAGCTGGTCTCGACTAATGCCGAAACGATAAGTGACGCGGTCGACGTAGTCGTCGAAGATGTCTTTCTTCATTCTGTTTCAATTAAAATTTCTTGGATGTACAACTTCCCGTGCCGTAGCTCTACAATGTCTTGGTCGCCGGACTTGAAGTCGTTGCCTTGACTCAACTCATCACCCAGTGCCCTGCTCAATCCCTTGCGTGCTGAGAGCTGACTGCGGAATGCCTTAGACCACACGATACCGATGCCGTCAGTCTCGTAATGGAGGAGATAAATATACTCCATAATTAGAAGAATCTTTTATGATTATTACCCTTCCTACGGTAGTTGTATACGTTCTCGAAGACACGCAAAGTCTCTTCCGTAGTGCCCGCATAGACGAACATATGTGAGTGACTCTCAGCGCGTCTGAGCAACTCGGCAGGGTCGAAGTCATCCATGGTACGAAGGCACCGAAGGAAGGCCGTGACAAACGATTGCTTGAGGTAGAAGTCCCAACGCTTGAACCGATGCAGAGAGTAGAACCTCTTCATGGCAACATCGTATTCAACACGGAACTCCCACGTGCCACTGCCGACATTCATCTTGGATTGCTTGGAGTTGGCTGTAGCCGCACTGCCTTGAGCAAGGAGGATGGCGACACGGATGCTGACGTTCTTGTCAAACGACTTGCAGTCTTCATGGAAGTCAAGCAGCCTTTGGTAGTGCTTGTTGCCTTGAGCCGCGTAGCTCTGCACCTTGTCCATCGTACTCCAACGCTTGGACAAATTGTTCAGGGACACCACGTCCTGCATCTTCATGCTGTCCTGAATGATGTACCGCACCGGTATGCCAAGCTCACGACACGCATGGAAGCGGTGCTGTCCGTCGATGATGTGACCCTCGGAGTCAACCGTGATGGGCTGAATCAAACCGATTTCTTTGATGTTCCTCTTGAGCTTGCGGACGTGGGCCGCATCGACACTCCGGTTCAGCTCGTTGAATTCGAACCGGGTATAGTCTTCTGTTGTATGTACCATATTGTAGTGGTTAATGATTGATGTATTTCGTCTCGTCCATACCTCTCCTCATAGCCTGCCGCCAAGTCGCGTAGATGCTTCTGCAATTCGATTAGCTCTTCGTGCATTGTACTCTCCATCGTAGGGGACGTGTTCGTGTTCGTAGTTCTCATAAGCCTCCCAGAAACCAACGTCGGTGCCGGGAACCCTGTTGTTGTCCTGAAGATAGATGGGGTTGTCTAGGTCTTCGATGTTGTATACCGCACTCTCTGTCATCTCCTGCTCGGCAGAGGTGAGCGCGTCCTCGATGTAGCCCAAGTGCCGTGCGATATACATGAACAGACGGTCGCCGTTGCGGGTGATGACCGTGCCGTAAGTGCAGGGCGTATGACCACGCTGATATGCAATCGTCTCAGTGTCGTACATCAGCTTGCGCCAAGCAAGGTGGGTGTCCATGGTGAACGCATCACGCGCCTCTATCTGCACCTCTTTGAGGTCCCTCAACTTGTGTATGAAACCACGGGATGAGGAGTTGTTGAATACGTCACAGGTGACGACGCTGATACCGAAGGCCATGGCTTGGCCCATCGCTTCCGCAAACGTGCGGGTGTTGGGATTGTTTTTCATTAGTGAATGTTGATTGTAACGTCCTTGCGGCCCTTGCCTTTGACTCCACTGCACAGGCCACACTTGGCGCAGTTGGATGCATAACCCATCTCCTTGCTTGCCGGACACTGAACGCCACTGGCCTCGGAACCCTTGGCAAGAGAGATGAAGTGCCGCCATGACGGGAGGTTGTCGGCCCCCTCTTGGTCGTGCGATGACGCCATGAAGAAGTCCTTGTAGTCGTCGGCCCAATCCTTGCCAGCTTGGTGCGTGTACCCAGTGTGGGTAGCAGAGGCGTCAGCCATGTCAGACACGAGGTCGATAGGCAACAGGCTAGGCTCACCGTACGAACCGAAGCGGGTAAGCTGTGACTCGGCACACCAATCCTTGATGGGGGCAAGGTCGGTGCGCTCACGGGAGTAGATGTCCTCGGTGCTGAGCGAACGCAGCATAGAGATGAACCCGGAGTACTGCATATACTTGTGGGTGTAGCAGCCCTTGAGGCTGGCAAGAGGGCAGTCCAAGCAGTTGGCTCCGTCCATGCGGAAGAAGTTGCCACGGTCTACCTTCTTGGTGTCGGTGTGTGCCGAGCGAACCATGGCCGCCTGACGTAAGTCAAACGTGTAGGTCTGTACGACACTGGCTTTCTCGGGTGCAATCTTCTTATTGGTGGTGCGCCCCTTGCGCACCACAAACAAGTTGTCGCCCTCTGTCCAAGCGATACGACCCTTCATGACTTGAGGATGTCTTCGACCTGCTCGTCAGTCATCTCATGTTCCTTAAAGATGACCGCCCGCCTGATGACGTGGTCTTCTACAGTGACATCTCCATTGTAGCTGAAGCCACCGTCTTCCACCTCGACCTCCACCTCAATGCCGCCCCGCCAAGAGTCTGAGTCGATGGTCATGCTCTCCTCGTGTGCATCAGCTCCGAGGGTGTAAGCATCGCGCAACATCTTGGTGACCTTCTCCTTGGTGTAGGTGGCCTCGGCCTTGAGCAAGGGGCCGTCGATGGCAAGGCTTGCCTTCATGTCCATCAGGTTGGAACGCGCTCCGTCGATAAGGAAGTTGAGCTGTTCGAGCAATGTGTCACGAGTCTGCGGCGTGACGTCCGGGGTAGTTGGGTTGTCCATAGTGTAT
>OBMK010002045.1_pt1 | contig 15923 bp, 15 predicted proteins | sample 1539081 | NCBI WGS metagenome assembly OBMK01 (sample SAMEA3355528, study PRJEB22509) | marine metagenome | biome: marine; feature: river plume; material: water | place: USA | collected 2010-08-07 | depth 0.5 m | reverse complement strand
TGTACTTAAGGATGCTGAGTCTGGTTCTCTTGTAGGTCTAGACGGTAGACGGTTGAGTGTACGTTCAGCACACGCCGCACTGAACACACTGCTACAGGGTGCTGGTGCTATAGTTATGAAGCAAGCAATCGTTATCCTGCATGATCTGTTGGACAACGTAGACTTCAAGCTAGTGGCACAGGTACACGATGAGTGGCAGATAGAATGTAAACCAGAAGACGCAGACTTTATCGGTAAGTCCTGTGTTAACGCAATGGTATTCGCAGGTGAAGTCCTGCAACTGAACTGTCCATTGGATGGAGAGTATAGAGTTGGTAATAGTTGGGCAGATACCCACTAGCACAATTCTATTTTATGTGGTATAATAGTAGTGTAACATTAACTAGCAGGAGAAATGCTATATGTCAGACCAAGCACCCAATGTAATGATTAACTGTGATTTGTATTGGCCTAACCTGACTCACAAGAATGAGTTAGCAGGTAAGTATACGGTTGATCTTTCTAATCTATCTGATGCTGCTGTAACTGCGTTGGAAGATATGGGACTTAACATCAACAACAAAGGAGATGATCGAGGCAACTACATCACCTGTAAATCTAACAACAAGTACCGAGCCTTCAAGCCTGATGGTAATGAGTTGCTTATCAAGGGACGTACACCACGAGATGAGACAGACGATCCAGAGTCAGGTGTCATTGTAGGTAATGGCTCTAAGGCTAAGTGTCTTCTTGGCTACTATGATTGGGAATACATGAAGAAGAAGGGACGCAGTGCTACACTCAAGCGTCTGGTTATTTCTGATGTTATTGAGTACACCCAAGAAGTAGAAGAGATGGACGCTCTGTGATACTGATTGACGGTGACATGCTGGTGTATCGTATAGGGTTTTCTTGTGACGATGAAAGTGAAAGCGTTGCAACGAAGACCTTAGACAATTACCTGTCTGAAATGGTAATGGATTTATCTGACCACTATGACACCAGCGTTGTCTATCTTACTGGCAAAGGCAACTTCAGGGACGAGGTTGCTACCACCCTTCCATACAAAGGTAATCGTAAAGATAACCGTGTGCCTGTACACAAACAATTACTACGTGACTTCATGGTCAGTGAGTGGAATGCACAGGTTGTTAACGGTATGGAAGCTGACGATGCTATTGCTATCAAGGCTACTGAGCTAGACCACAAAGCAATCATCTGTTCGTTGGACAAAGACTTCAAGCAAGTACCCTGTCCTATGTATGATTACACCAAGAAAAAAGTAAACCCGAGTTTACCTGATGATGCTATGCGCTTCTTATACAAGCAAGCACTGATGGGTGATCGTGTTGATAACATACCGGGCATCTATGGTGTTGGCCCTAAGAAAGCAGATAAGATTATTGATCCTTGTACGACTGAGTGGGAATGCTACAGCACTTGCCTGACTCACTACTGGGACAATGACTTAGATGAACGTAGACTGCTAGAGAGTCTTAGCCTTCTGTACCTGCTGCGTTCACCTGATGACAAGTACGAGAAGCCATCGGAGATTTAACAGTGAAAACTATTATCCCAACAGATAAACAGAAAGACAAAGCTCGTGAACTTGCTAAAGAGATGGGACACATACGCAATAGTATAACTAAAGGGGAAGGAAACTTTGCTGGATTCTTAGCAGAAATTGTCGTTGCCAATCTGTTAGGCGTTGAGCGTTCTCCTACAAAAGACTACGATCTTGTTCTTAGTGATGGAAGAACAGTAGATGTGAAAACGAAACGCACTACTGCTGTACCTAAGCCTTATTATGATTGCAGTATAGCCGCCACATCTACCCATCAAGGTTGTGATCTGTACATTTTTACACGTTACATGGAAGGCGGTGCGTTGTATGTATTGGGAGATTGCAGCAAAGAGGACTACTTCAATCGTGCTAGGTTCTTAAAGAAAGGAGACAAAGATGGAGACAACGGTTTTATTGTTAAAGCTGATTGTTACAACTTACCTATAGCAAAGCTAACCAACCTAGTCGTATGAAGAAGTTTGATTCTAAGTTTGAGAAAGAAGCCTACGCCTTGATGGTGGGCTGTGAGTATCATCCTTCACAAACACTAGAGTACGTACTACCTAAGACGTATGAGCCTGACTTTGTTTACAAGACAAAGAGTAAGACCATATGGATAGAAGCTAAGGGTAGGTTCCGTACATCAGATGAGGCACGTAAGTATGTCTACATTGCAAAGACGCTTAGCTCAAAGGAGGAGTTGGTATTTCTCTTCCAAAAACCAAAGACCCCAATGCCCGGATCCCGCAGAAGAAAGAACGGTACACGCTACACAATGGAAGAGTGGGCAGCAAAGCAAGGGTTCAGGTGGTACACCCTCGACACATTACCAGCAGGATGGACAAGATGAGACATCTAGTAATACCTGACACACAGATAAAACCAGACAAACCTATGGATCATATGCTCTGGGCAGGCAAGTACGCATGTGCTGTTAAGCCTGACACCATCATACACATAGGTGACCACTGGGATATGCCATCGTTATCATCGTATGACGTAGGTAAGAAGTCCTTTGAAGGGCGGCGCTACTCTGCTGATGTTGAGGCAGGTAACGAAGCAATGCAGTTGTTCACAGATTGCATACGTGCTGAACAGGCACGACAGCGTAAGCTCAAGAAGAAGGTATGGAGACCTAGACTTATCTTTACAATGGGTAACCACGAGTACCGCATCGAACGTGCTGTTGAGAACGATGCCAAGCTAGAAGGGTTGATGAGCTATGAAGACCTTAACCTCAGAGGATGGGAAGTACATCCATATCTTCAGCCAGTTATTGTGGATGGTGTCGCTTATTGTCATTTCTTCACTAGTGGGGTTATGGGTCGCCCAGTATCAAACGCAAAACTACTGCTCCAAAAGAAACATATGTCATGTGTTATGGGACACGTACAAGACAGAGACATTGCGTTCGACAGAAATGCAGCAGGAGAAAGAATGACTGCTCTGTTTGCTGGTATCTACTATCAACACGATGAGGAGTATCTTAATCCTCAGACTAATGGTTCATGGTCAGGGCTATGGGTATTCAACGAGGTAACTAATGGTTCCTTTGATGAGATGCCTGTGTCGATGACGTATCTGCGGAGGAAGTACGGTGCTAACTCTTGATGAAATACTAGAGCGTGTCGCTGCTAGGTACGATGAGGTAACTATCATGGAGGCGTTAGAGATTACAGCCGAAGAGTTAGTAGAAAGATTCTCAGACAAAGTAAACACCAACAGTTGGAAGTTTGACTTGGAGGAAGAGCATGAGCATTAATGATGCAACACCAGCAGAGTGGGACGCATTACCAGCAGGACAAAAAAAGTGGGTCAAGGTAGATGTGATTGATAAACCAGAGCATTACAACAAGGGTGGAGTTGAAGCTATCGACTACATCAAACAACAACTAGGAGATAACTTTAGTGCTTACTGCGAAGGTAACGTACACAAGTACATACACAGGTATAAATACAAGAACGGAATAGAGGATTTACGTAAGGCCCGTGTTTATCTAGAGTGGTTGATAAAGGAGTTAGTACATGAGTGATGACGACACAACAGACCTTTTTGAACTAGAGCCGGGATCAGGGACAAGCTCACTAGACCCTGAAGCTAAGAGAACCATGCGCGTAGTAGAGGGTAGTTTTGGTAAAAGTAAAAACACAAAGGATAACGATGATATCCTAACGTCTGAGTTTCTTTCTGCTTTTGTAGTTAGAGCAATGCAGCATGAAGAAGAAGGTAAGTCATTCAAGGTAGCTGTTATCATGTACGAAGATGGTGAGATGTTTGAAGTAGCCTCTAATGAACAGTACCCTGATGGTGTCTTTATGTTATTACAATTAGCATCACAAGCAATATTAAATGAAACACTAGGAGTAACAGAATAGATGGACGCATATCAACAATACATACACAAGTCACGTTACGCCCGTTACAATGCGGAAGAACAACGACGTGAGACATGGGAAGAAACAGTCAATCGTTATGTTAACTATTGGGTAGACAAAGCAGCTCTCAATGACTTTGAAGTATCTGATATCTTCAAGGCCATACATGAGTTAGATGTTATGCCCAGCATGAGAGCGTTGATGACAGCAGGGGAAGCACTAGACCGTGACAACGTAGCAGGGTTTAACTGTAGCTACCTACCTATTGACCACCCTAAAGCATTCGATGAGATGATGTACATACTCATGTGCGGTACTGGTGTAGGCTTTAGTGTTGAGCGACAGTACATAGCCAAGCTACCTGAAGTTGCGGAGAAGTTTCATGAAACAGACACAGTTATTAATGTTGCAGATTCGAAAATCGGATGGGCGAAATCGTTTAGGGAGTTGGTATCACTTCTTTATTCAGGTCAAATTCCCCAATGGGACGTTAGCAGAGTACGACCTGCGGGTGCCACACTTAAAACTTTCGGAGGTCGTGCAAGTGGTTCAGAACCTCTCGTCGAGCTATTCAAATTCACGTCCGGGTTGTTTCAAGGATCTGCTGGACGAAGACTTACGTCACTTGAATGCCACGATCTTTGCTGCAAGATCGCCCAAGTCGTAGTAGTAGGGGGAGTAAGACGATCAGCACTTATCTCACTGTCTAACCTGTCAGACGACAGACTACGCAGGGCTAAGACAGGTGAGTGGTATCACGCTAACCCACAACGTGCGCTGTCTAACAACTCTGCTTGCTACACAGAGAAGCCTGACTTTATTGCTTACCTAGAAGAATGGAAAAGTTTATATGAATCCTACTCAGGAGAACGAGGTTTCTTCAGCAGAATTGCTAGTCAAAAGCAAGCTGAAAGGAATGGCAGACGAGATGCTACCTACGATTTTGGAACTAATCCATGTAGTGAGATCATCCTCAGACCCAACCAGTTCTGCAATCTATCAGAAGTTGTTGTCAGGCCAGATGATACGCTCTCTAGCCTCAAACGAAAGGTACGCATTGCGGCTATCCTTGGAACTCTACAAGCTACCCTTACAGACTTTAGATACTTAAGGAGTGTCTGGAAGACAAACACAGAGGAAGAAGCTTTACTGGGTGTATCACTAACAGGTATCATGGATCATCCTTTACTATCAGGAAGAGGTGACAATGCAAAGCTTAAGAAGTGGCTCACAGAGATGCGAGAGGAAGCAATTGAGACTAACAAGCGGTGGGCTGAGAGACTTAACATTAATCCCTCTACAGCAATTACGGCGATTAAGCCTAGCGGTACTGTTAGTCAGTTGGTTGACAGTGCTAGTGGGATCCATCCTCGTTATAGCGAGCAGTATATACGAACAGTTAGAGCTGATTCTCGTGACCCTCTTTGTGCTGTCCTAGAGGCTGCTGGTGTCCCTGTAGAGATAGATGTAAACAGTGCTAGTACCAAGGTATTCAGCTTCCCTATCGCCTCACCAGAGGGCGCTGTGACAGCTTCAGCTATGGGTGCAATAGAACAGTTAGATTTGTGGGAGTTGTATCAGGACTACTGGTGTGAGCATAAGCCATCGATGACGTGCTACTACAGGGATCATGAGTTTCTTGAGGTAGGGCAGTGGCTATGGAACAAGTTCGATAAGGTATCAGGTGTTAGCTTCTTGCCTTACTCAGACCATGTATTCCAACAGGCACCTTACCAACCCATTGATAAGAAAACATACAAGGAAGCAGTAAAGAACTTCCCCACTGAGATCAACTGGGACATCAATGAGGAGTCTGATATGACTGAAGGTAGTCAGGAGCTAGCTTGCACAGGTAACAACTGTGAAATCTAGTCAAAGAATCCTTTAAGAGTCTTGCCCACTATCGGAAAAGCGTATATAGTTTCATCCGGTAGTGGGTCACCTGTCCTAAAAGCATCAGCTATGTCTTCTAAAATTGCACCGGGAAGAGTAGCGCCTAGTGGAGGCAGTAAGTTTTTACCTATTGCATCTAAAGGATCATTCATAAACTTATCATAACCGTAGTCGTTAGCGCCCATTGCACCAAACGTAAGAACAGAACCTACTTGATACAAAGCTGACACTGCACCCTCTACTGGATCAGGAGCTTCTCCTTTTAATACCTGACGAGCCTCGTTAACCACACCGTATCCACCACCTGACAGCATGACATACTTAGCTAGGTTTTCTAGTGCTTGTTTCTTGTTACCTGCTTGCCACTCTTTCCATATCCTACGTTCCATCAAATCAAACTGCTTGATAGCAAAACCTTTTAGCATATAAAAGATACGAGCATTAGGATTAGCTAACCCTGCCGCTGTCTGTGCTGCTGCGTTAATAGGCTGTAGCTTAAACAAATCAAACATAACAAGATCACGTACTAACTCACTGTCTGTTACGCCATCAGCAATATCTTTCTTTAGTTGTTGTATCTCAGGCTTACTGAAACTGTACTGCCACTTAGTATCAAAATTACCATTAGCTATGTCTTGTTTTGCTTTGTTATAAGACGCACCCATGATCCTGCTCTTGCCAAACTGATCTAGTTTAGAGAACCCTGACCACTTCATAGACCACTCAAGCAAATCTTCACTGGCTTTAGCAGCACCCTCAATAAACTTATTACCAGACGTAACACCACCAAGTAACTCTATGTCTTTCTGTGTTCCTTTACGTGCTTTACGTACAAACTCACCAAACACCTGACGAGCTAAGCCCATGTCAGCAGGGGTAAACTCAACACCACCTTTAGCAAACACAGCTTTAATTACGTTGCCTAAACCAAGTTCAAAGGAAGCGTTAAACAAGTCATGTACGTTCATCAAAGCGCCATAAGGATTAGCAATAGTACCTACGTAGCCAAGACTGCGAATTATATCTAGCTCACTAGCCATGCCCTTGTTAGCGTTAATACCTATGTCATCAATAATTTGTTGTGCGTTCTTGATCTGCACATCAGAGTAGCCTTCACGCTTGAGTGCCTCTGCAATGATGTTGTCATCAAACAAACGAAAATGTCCTGCCTCATAGGAAGCAGTAGCATCAAGAGTACTAGACCCTTCTCTTAATTCTTTCTTAGAAGAAGCACGACCCATTAAATCTCTGATAGGTCTAGCCTCAACAGGTTTACCAGCAGTACGGAAACCAAGCTGTTCGCCTATTTCCATTCTAGTTAATGTCTGTCTCTGCCATGTCCAGTGTGAATCAAAGATGTTGGCATACTCTTGTTGCTTATCAGCAGGTCTTTCAGCATTCTTAGCTCGCCACTCTTTCATAGAGGGACGCTGTACATTCTTAGACGCTGCATCTTCTGCTTTCGTAGCAGCCCTATCTCTGTATGTTCTTAGTGACGCATCCTTAAGCACTGACTCAGGAGCAGAGTGCATCCAAACAGGTGTTACTTCTCCTGCTGTTACCTGCCTGCGGTATCTCTTAGAGAACTCTATGTTGTCATCAAAGAACTTTTGCAGTCTCTCAGGCGCACCGTTACCTATCTTACCTCTAGCTACGTTCATAGCACCACGTAGTGCCTTTGTCTGAAACTCTAAAGACAGATTAGGATTAACAGCATCTAAGAGTAGGTCATTAAACTTAGGATTAGTAGTAGCTAGTTCTCGGAATGGCTCCATCCCTTTCCACATATCATCAAGGTCAGTTTGCTTTCTTGTTACCCTGTTCATAGCCCTGACTAGACGCTGTGAAAAAGCAACACCTACTGTATCTTCAGCAAGAGTAGCAAGAGGAGAAGCCAAACGTCTAAACCTAACAAGAGTTTTCTGTGCTTCAGGTATAGTACGTCCTATGTCAGCAGCAAGACGACCAGTAGTCATATCTAGTAGGTCTTGACGCAACATAGCCATGTCATTAAGGTTCTCAAACGGCTCATCTAAAGTCTTACGCAAGTCTTTGATAGCTTTATCAGAGCGTACTACTTTGTTTAGCTGACGCACGTCCACACCCATGTCTTCAGCGTACCCTTTCATGCGTTGATAGAAAGGCGCTAAGTCTTTAGGTAATGCTCCTTGTCTGCCTACAACATCCCCAAGAAACTCTATCTCTCGCATCAGTAGCTGAGTAGCTAACTCTGCATTAGTTATATCTTCAGGCGCTCTGTTTACTTTAGCTTCTTTAACAAGTTTATTTTGAAGTCTAGCGCGTTCAATATTAAATTCTTCTATTGTTCTAAATCTTCCTGCAAAAGAAGGATCAACAAGCTTGTCAAGACCTCTACCAAGAAGGTTACCAAAACCACCGTACAGCAAAGCACTAGTAATACGTCCTTCACCTCCTTCACCAGAAGCTAAACCGTATATTACTCCTTCAGCAAGTCCTTGATCTGCAATAGAGTACATCCCAAGTTTAGTAAACCCTCTTGATAAACCTACGCCTGTGCCAAGTGTACCAAGAAACTCAGCAGCAGTACCAATTTGACCTGCTTCTGGGTTTTGTTCTTTAAATACTGTACGTGCAGCTTCATATCTAGCTTTAGCTTCTCCGTAAGATTGATCTGTTTTTGCAGCAGTTACAGCACTAGCAAGTTCACCTAACAAACCAAACGTAACACCTTCACCTAATTCAACAGCAATGCCCTTGTAACGCTCAAACTTTTCATTTTCCATCTCACCAAAAATATCTTGAGCTTTTTGTGGAATAACAATTTCAGATTTTTTAACGGCTACAGGTTGTTTAAACAAGTCTCTTGCTTCTTGTGGAATAACAATACCTGTAGACTTTAAAGGGTCTGATAGTTCTCTGTCAGGTACAGTTACTTCAGCTAGACGCTGATCCATTGCAGATTCATAGTCTGTGTATTCTTCTAAATCTTGATAGAAAGGGCTTTGACCTTCAGCTATTCTTTGTTCAGCATGGGCTTTTGCTTTAACAGCAACACTGTCTGGAACCTCACCACTTCTTATTGCATCGACTTCTTTATCAGTAAGACCGGGAACCATAGAAGGTATTTCAACTTCTTTACCATCTATTTGCACACCTATGGTGTACTCAGTCATAGTTTGTCCGGTTTCCTTATTTTTTTGCGGCCCTAAATAACCACTACTAGATTTACGACTACCATCTTTTCTGTACATAGAAGGGTCTAAATCAGGTAAAACAGATTCATAGTCTGTATAAGGCGCAGGTACTTCTATGTTCTCAAATAAAATCTTCTTAGCTCTTTCAGGCACTACAATATCTTGTAGTAACTCTTCAGGAACTTTCTTAGCATCTACGTTTACTTCTTGTAGTAACTCTTCAGGTACACGATCACGATCAGGTACTTCAATGTCCTCAAGCAGTATCTTCTTAGCTCTGTCAGGTACTACAATATCTTTAAGTAACTCTTCAGGAACTTTTTTAGCGTCTACAATTATTTCTTGTAGCAATTCTTTAGGCACACGCTTTGCTTCTACTGCTATTGATTTTAATAAGGCAGTAGGTGCTTTTTTTCTTTTAGGTACTGATACTTCAGATAAAGACTCAGGAACATCGTAGTTTTCTTTTAAGGTTTTAACATCTATACGCAAAATTTTTGCAACTTGCTCTGGAGTAGCGCCTAGATCAAAAGATTTTTGCACTAACTTAGGAATTAATGATGGATTTTTTACGTCACCAATCCACTGATTCCACGATCTGTCACCTAAGTTGTTATATTCTACTAACTCTGTAACAGTAACACCAAAAAGATCAGCTACTTTTTGTTTAGTGTCTCCCTTTTTTACTTTGTATGCTTTAGGTATATCAAGTATATTATTCCAATAATAAGTATCTGTAGCCTTTTCTCTTTTAGGCACAGTAATTTCTGACAAATTGCTTTCTGTGTTAGTTTGTGCCATGCTAGTAATTCCTAGTTATTTAGCGACCAAATCCTTCTGCGTCTCTGCGATCTCTAAACGGTTTTTCTCTTCCTTCTTGGGCTATTTCTCTGCCTCTGTCTAGCGCAGTCTGTCTGTCTGTAGGATCATTAGGATCAAGTTGAGGGTTAGCTTCAAGAATTAAAAGGACAGCCGCGTTTTCTCTATTACGGTCTGCTTCCACTCTATCAGCATAAGCCGCAGATTTAGCAAAAGGACCGGGGTAGTTTTCTTTAAGCCATTTTTCTACAACAAGTCCAACTTGTTCTGTTGTTTTACCAACAACTAAATCTGCAACTTCAGCTTTTTGTTCGTCGCTTAGATTTTCAATAACTTCAGTAATATCGTCAGAAGTAATATCAAAGTAATCTCCGCTTGCAGCAATACGATTCATATAGTAGCTAACAAGACCTTCAGCTTGGTTTGCTTTTATAGGATCAAGATAAGCAGTAGCTTTGTCCACTTGTTTCTGTCTATTAGTTTCACTAAAAGTTCTCCAAAGCTGTCGTTGTTGTAGCCTGTCTTTGGGAATTTTAAGACCTTCTTTTTTCATTTCTTGTAGCTGTGCTTCTGAAGGTGCTTTTGTATCGGCCATATTGTTTTTGTGTGTTTCGTTTGCTAGTTCAATTTCTTGTTCTTTTTTACGTACATCTTGAACTACTGTCTGATAGCCTGCGTCTACTAATTCTTTAGCTTTTGCATTCCAAGTTTTTCTATCCTCAGAACCTTCCGTTCCAAACTTAAGTTGTTCTAAGCTAGCCCTAGCTAATTTTTGTTTTGCTCCACTTATCTTTGCGTTTGTTTCTATTTGTTTAAGTTGAGCTTCAGCAACACCGGCCCTTGTTTTATCACCAACACCAACAAAAGTGCTAGCATCAATGCCTCTTGTTTCTTTACCAATAGTAACCATCTGTTCTTCAATAGAATCTATCTGATAATTTGCCGCTTCTTTTCTAGAGCGATCATCAGACTCTAACAAGATTTGTGCCTGCTCATTTAGTTGCTGTTGTAGATCAACTAACTGGTTCTGCTTGTTGTTTACTACACTAGCCTGATTAGCTTGTTGTAAAGTAGGCAATGTTTGCATTATGTCTTGAGAAGGTACACCAAGCCCTTGCATACTACCCATGTATGCTTTCATAGTCTCAGGATCAAAACGACCTTCAGCAGCAGCTTGCTGTGCAGCTAACATACCACCCATCATTCCCTTTTCTCGTTGCTGTCTTTGCTTTTGTTGATGCATAAGTGCAGGAGCTTGACCTACGCCTTTAGCGGCCTCAAACAAACCTTGAGAGTAACTAGGGTTAAGGAGTCCTTGTATAAATGTATCTGAAAACTTAGCCATTATTACTCTCCTGTTACGCCTCTCACTAAACCACTAATAAGTCCTGTACCTACGTCACCTAACAGATTAGCTCTAGCTTGCTCTGCGGCCAAACGTGCTTGGATACCACTCATCATGCCTTCACTGTAGTTACCTACTCCGTACTGTTGTGCTTGTTGTTGTAACTGCGGGAACAAAGAAGTAGCATTAATTTGATTAAGCATTTGTGCTTGTGGTAAATACGCACCTGTCAACAGTGCCATATTAAGAGCCTGTTGTTGTTGCTCAAGGTCTCCTGCTGCACCGTAGGCTTGTTGACCAAAGGTTAACGACTCAATAGCACGACGCTGTTGTGCATCTCTCATAGCGCCTTCAGACAATGCTAGGTTACTTCCTAGTTGAGCAAACTGAGAACCTAATCCAGCCTGCTGTTGTTGCTCTGCTTGTGCTTGTTGCATAGCCATTAAGGATGCTTGGTTCTGAGCTTCTGCTTGTGCCTTAGACAAAGCAAACTGCTCTTGAGTACCACCGTACATATTGGTTTGAACACCTAAACGACCTTGATTGTACAAACGCTCTTCTAGGGCTAACTGCTGACGTTGCTCTTCAGGTGCCTGCATAGCTCTCATACGGTTGTAAACATCAGTCTCACGACCAGCCATAGGCTGAGTAAGCCCCGTCATAAACATACCGCCTAAGTCTGAAGCACCTTTAGCTAATAACTGCTGAGTATTAATACCGTAGGGATCTTGTCCAAGCTGTGTTTGACCACGTGTTAAAGCTAATCCTGCCCCTGTTCTAGTGTCAGTGGCTCCCATAGGGCCACTCATAGCACTAACACCAGCCCTACGTAGCATTTCGTTTTGAAAGGCTTGCTCCTGTGCCTCTAGTGTTGTACTAGCACCTAAACTAGTAACTACTCCAGTAGTAGGATCTATTGTAGGAGTTAAACCAAATGAAGAACCTGTGCTAGAAGTAAGAGTATAAGGTCTAAATTGAGATAGACCTAGACCTTCTTGAGCAATCTGTGATGCTCCGGGTACTAGTGATCCATCTTCTAATGTTCCTCCAAGATAAGACTGCTCTCCAATAGTCCCTAGTCTATCGTAAGCTTCTTTTGTAAGAAGACCACCAGTAGCGCCAGCACCTAATCCTAAAAAAGCACCTGCTGCGCTATCACCAGAAAAAAGATTTTTAAGCCACTCCATTAGAGAATACCCCTGTTCTTAGTATTAATCATATTGTTTTACCTATTAGTGCTAATACGTTCATTTCTTGTATAGACAAAGCGTAACCGTTAATGTCTGTTTCAAGTCCTACGTTAACTACAGAGCCATAGCCCGTTGTATTAAGTGAGGTTCTGCTTATAGTACTACCTTCAGCAGAATAGTCAGATTCACTATATTCAGACTGTCCGTAAAAAGCAGGGCTGTCACTGCTTGTTCTAAAAGTACTAGAACTAGCATCTGTTGAAAAGTCGTAAGCCCATTTAAGAAAAATGTCTGAGTTGTTTCCTCCAATCAAAGTAGGTCTAATCTTTTTTAACATCTTAATCTTTGCTGGATCACCAAACGTAAGGCCCGGACTAAAGTACCTAAAGCGGTAAGACTTTCCGTTGTCTCTGTAGTTGTCGTACTTACCTAAACCGTCTACACACCCTATGTATATGTCTCCGTTTCTGTCTCTTTGAAACGACTTAAAGTCTACACTAGGCCAACGAGTAACCCTGTACGCTCCGTTCTCTAGCGTTGCTCTTATGTCAAAGCAATACACTAAATTAAGATCAGCAAAACACAAAAGATAAAAGTAGTTCTCTGGGCTGTACACAGTGCTAACAGGTGTAGCAGTAGCCAGTGTATTAGCAATTAACTCTTGCTTTATGTTCCTGCTCAAGTCAGTAATAGGTAGAGACTTTTCTTGTATAGTTCTACCTAGTCCTCTTAGACCTGTAGGAGTTAAAAATAAAATATCTGTTCCTATGTCTTGTACACTGTTTCTGTCTGCACAACCTACACCAGCAATGGTGTCATGTATAGCCATAGACGCAGGACTCTCTGCTCCACTGTAAACAATTATATTATTCTCACCAAAGACAATAAGAAAGTTATTGTGTGCGGCAAGAGCCACAACTTTATCAAACCCGTTAGGCCATGCCTTAGCTACGTCTATAGATCCGCTAGAGCCACTACTAAAGTTGTGTCCTACTAACAAGTCAGACCAATAAATAACACTGTCATTAGTAGCATTACCTACAACAAACAACCTACCATAAGCAGCAAGCACTTCATTAGAATACTGACTAGCTGTTACATGAGAACCAGCTACACTAGACATTTTAGTTACTGCACCTAGTGCATGACTATAGACTAAAGGTTCATAACCACGTTGAAAGAAGTAAGCATGATCGTTAAAGTTTACAATCTTCCAATTGTTAGCTGCAATTGTGTATGACCCCGGCGTAGCGTCTACCAGTGTCGTAGTGCCTGTCATAATTTTATTGTTACCAGTACTAAAGATTACTTCGTTGTTTGCATTGTCATAAAACTCGTGTATCTTATGTAGGTAGTCTGTACCTAGTACCGTTTTGTTTGTAGTTAAAACAGTGTTACCTTTACGTGAAGCTAAACGACCACGCCTGTCAATGACAGCGTTATCAGCTACTTCTGCAAAAGCAGTATCCTGTGCTATAGGAGAGTCTTCAGTGTTGATCCCCATAAAAGCAGGAGCAACTAAGTTAATACTCTGTAGTGGCTGGGCCATGCTTACTCCTACGGTGTGTACCAGATGGTTTCGTCAGGGTGCTTTTGTGCATCCATAGCGATCGCATCTGATAGGTATTTGTCAGCCATAGCAAAGTACTCAGGGGTTGATGTACCGCCTGTCTCGCCACGTTCACGAGCTAACAAAGCCACTGCCATGTGAATAACAGGCTGACTAGGAATAGCAAGAGTGTCTGCATCAACAGACAAAGGAACATTCCTAATTACCATTTTAGTTTTAATAGAGTAAACATCATCAGGTTTAGGATATACATCAATCTGTGAATCACCGTTAGCATCTACACTGTTGTAAGTGTAAAAAGAAGGTGTGCCAGATGCGGGTGTTCCTATCAGATACTTTTCGTCAATCCAAGACTGAGGACGATACTCCATAATTATATTAGATGTATCGTTAACCATAGTCAGTACTTTACCGTAGTCTTGTGAACCTGTAAGAGAATACGTGTAGTCATCTGACTCAGTAGTAATCGTAACAGTAGTTCTAAGCTGTGACCAATCCCAAGCGTTTTCTATTATTGTCTTAGAGTCATTAATATAGTCACCAACCATAGTGCTATAGGTATTAGCAAACACAGTAGTTACTTGGTCTTCCCGTAAACGCCTAAGCACATTGTTTACTAAATTTAAGTATGTCATATAAAATCCTTAAACAAACTATTAGTTAAAAACCCTCTTAACATTTTAACGTAGTCTACGCTTTGTTGCTTTTCAATAGGGTCTTTTGCTTGAAAAGGAGTGTATTCAAAACCGCTGTTTACGGTTCCGGGGCCAGAAGCACCAAAATTACTACCGGGACCAAAAGAGGTTGAAGAAGTTGTTGGCGCACTTTGCCCACAAGAAGGATGATTACGGTTAATATTAGAATACATTTTACCGCCTACCCTATAATAAACGTGCAAGTCATTGCCTTGACATTCTTCAGAAATTGTCCCATCGTTAGTGTTGTTAGGTGTTGCACCGTTATTAGACCCTACTAATGGAACGTCGGGTGTGTTTGATACTCCCTTACAATTAACATTATTTTCTAATTTTTCTATTGTTCCGTCGCTGTAGTACACGTTTAGAGTAGTATCAGAACAAAAAGTTTTAAGTATTTTTCGTGGGACAAAATCAGGAACATCTGTGTCTACAGAAAAAACATCACTACTTAATCCAGCTTGAGTAGTTTGACTCTCTGCCATTGGCACTAACATTGATTGCGCAGAGCCACTAATTTTTTGAGCATTGGCATCTGCCTGACCTTCTGAAGAATTTGTTATCATGGATTCAGGAATCTCATATAAGCTGGGAAGTTGTCCCTGCGCCTGCTGATACCAAGCCTCTCCAGTATTGGGGTCAATCCCAACATGGTGTTCACCCTGTGCAAGATTGTAGATAATTTCCCCGCCGCTAGTGGACGCGTTGCCTATTGGCGCTAATCCAAGCTGACCGTACCCATTATCTACAGCCTGATAGTCGCCAGCCGGGGTGGAAAATACTTCTCCAGCCTGCATGGTTTGCGTTGACGGAGCGCCCCACTCAATATCGTACCCCATTCCAGAAGAGTTACCAACACCGCCGACCGTATCACCTGAGTTACCCGCCGCGTAATCAGGGTTAATTGAGCCATCCAGCACCGGCGCTCCAGAATTAAAGTTGGGATTGGCTGCGGTGCCTGAGTACGTTGTCCCTTGATACGACTGCCCATCTGGATATGCAGGGTTACCAATGTTACCAACGCTTACGCCGTTCACCGTTGGTAGGCTATATCCAGACGCGGCAAATGCTTCAGGCGTCATAGTCCGGTATTTATAGAGAGCTATCTCTTCGTCGGAGTAGGTCGGAGGGACAAACAAACCATTATAAAATGCCATTATACTATATCCTTATTTCTTTTAGACAGTAATCTACCTATTTGTTGGTTTAACTGTGTTGTGTAATCAACATAAGGAGTGCTTGAAACGACTAACTCAGGAGACCTGTTCCAACTAAAATCAAAAGCAGCAGGGCTAAACATACCCCCAAACACTACC
>OBMK010002043.1_pt1 | contig 15939 bp, 17 predicted proteins | sample 1539081 | NCBI WGS metagenome assembly OBMK01 (sample SAMEA3355528, study PRJEB22509) | marine metagenome | biome: marine; feature: river plume; material: water | place: USA | collected 2010-08-07 | depth 0.5 m | reverse complement strand
TTAAAGAAATTGCAAAACAGCACCTTAATAAAATTGAAGCGCTTCTTGATGGAAATCATAATAAAATCTACCAAGACAGCTTATTAAGGCTAGCTAGATTCTCATTATTAAGGTCGGTTTAAATGCTGCATCAATGCAATGAAATTTTTTCGCCATCATCAATGTTGTAATAGCTTAATTTAGCAATTGGATTTCTTTTTTCAATTAGATCACCATCAAAAACGGGCTTTTCATCAATTAATACCAATGCATGACCAGAGTGATACAGCGTTATTTCTGCATTTTGTTTTTTAAATTTCAGATGATAAGAGACATAATGTTCACTCTCAGATTCTGACCATATTTCCCAGCCAATTCCACCAGTCAGTTGTTCAAGCCACTTGCCCAGATCTAACTCCACCTTACAGACTACTGCATCAGATAAGAGCAAATTATCATTATTAAGCTTATTATTTTTTACATTATCTTTCATATCTATACTTATAAGTTATCATATAATCATTATCTTTAATATGGGGATACTTTAAAAAATATAAAGGCAAACTATGTTTATTATTGGATTAACTGGTGGCATCGGTTCAGGAAAAAGTGCTGCGGCTAAAATACTAAAAGAACTAGGTTTAAAAGTTATTGACCTTGATCAAATTACCCATGAACTTATGATGCCAAGTGAGCTTGGTTACATAGAAATTAAAAAAGAATTTGGTGAAAAATATATAGATACAAAAGGAGCAATTGATAGAAAGCTTCTTCGAGAAGAGATATTCTCATCATTTGATTTAAAAAAAAGAATTGAATCCATCTTACATCCAATTATTTTTGAAGAATGCAATAAACAATTAAATTTATTAAAGCATGAAAATTATATAGTATTAGTTATTCCGCTGCTCTTTGAAACAAAGAATTATATTAGTCTTATTGATGAGTCTTTATTGATTGATTGCGATCTTGAAACTCAAATTGAACGGGTAATCAAAAGAGACAGCATTTCAAAGACATTAGCCAATAGGATAATTAAGAACCAAATGAATCGAGAAAAGAAGCAGCTATTGGCGGATAAAGTAATTCTGAATGATGGAAATATTAATCACCTTAAAACACAACTAGATAGCTATTATAAAAAATTACACATGGATATTAAATAATGTACAAATTTGAATTACCTCTTAATGAGAGAACACGAAGACTTATGTCTATTGAGAATATTTTTATAAGGCTTAATTCTCAAATTCAAAATATGACTAAATTTTCGGAAGTTGCATGCTTTGAATCATATTTTAATATGCGTGGGACCGCGTCTAGGGCAGATATAAAAATAGAAATTTCACAAGAACTTGAAAAACTCATTCTTAAAAAAAAACAACTGAATAAAACAAAAAAAAATATAAATCAAATTAAAAAATTGATGGACGCAAAAAAATCTTTAAATAGAGTAAATTTACCCCAAGGCAATTTTTATGGTAACGATAAATTTTTGCAAGAAATAAAGACTTCTTCAGGGAGCCCAACCGGTATTGTCAGTAGCGATCTTCCGCAACTGCAAGTCTGGACGCAACAATTAAGCAGCAAAGCCAAACAACAATATTTTTTAAGCAAAACAAGTCCTTACATGCCCATATTTGAAAGCATTACAACCTATTTAGATACTTTGAGGGATTCAATCACATTGGAATCTATAGATAGTAATGAAAATGGTCTAGTAAACTATCAATTAAACCCTTCTTTTAGACATGACTTTATTCAACTTCAACTTCCACAAAAATTGAATTTATACCCTAATTTAACTTCGAACAAATATACTGTAAATATTCAATTTTCGTCACTTTCAAAAAATGTTAATGCTAGGAAAAAAATAAAATTTAAGATGGGTATTAGTCAACAGTAGCCTATGAAAAAATATTGTCCGACCTGTTCGAAAATTTTTAACTACATTAAAAATAATCCAAGCAATCCATTTTGTTCTGATAGATGTAAGCTATTAGATCTTGGGGCTTGGGCTTCAGAGCAATTTATTATTAAAGGAAAAGAAAATGATACATCATCTGAAAATGAAGCTTAGTTTTTTAACGTTAATTTTAATTTCATTATTTGCTTATGGTGCTGATGAAATCACAATTTCAAAAGCATTTATAAAAATGCCAAGGCCTGGGGTTGATGTGACAGCTGGTTTTGCGACAGTTAAATCTACTAGTGATCTTAAGGTTATAGAGGTTTCCAATAAAAATTTTAAAAAAATTGAGTTACACTCGATGAAAATGGATAATGGCGTTATGGAAATGCGGAAATTAACTGATCCGAAATTAGGTCCTAACTCTCCTTTAGTTTTATCTCCAGGTAATGACCACCTGATGTTGTTTGGTCTTAAGGAAAAATTAGAACCTGGTGAAAATTTAGATCTGACTTTTGTTTTTAAGGATGCTAAAAATAACAAAATAACAAAGGCATTTAAATTCGTTGTGAAATAAGAATCTATTTAGCCCATATTGCTCGCTGAGAAGCAATTCCTATCCCACCATATTCTAATGAGGATAAAACATCGCTATTAGTCATACCTCCAATTGAGTAAATTGGTAGATTAGAATTATTAACTAATTTATTAAACCTTACCCAACCCATAGGCTCAAGGTCAGGATGGGTGAGGGTTTTTTTTACTGATCCGAGAACTGCAAAATCTGCATTTTTTTCTTCAGCCACTTTTAGATCGTTTTCCGAATGACATGAAGCGCCCACCAGTAAATCTTTAGGGAAATGACTTAATTCGTGCAATTGTTTTGAATTTAAGTGCACGCCATCTAGTTCATATTCATAAGCTAGGTCTATGTTTGAATTAATTATTATTCTTACATTGGTATGATGAAGTATTTTTTTTATACCTACGAGAAAGTCCTCTAATTCAGTTTTCAGGAGATTTTTTTCTCTAATCTGTATCAGATCTAGGCCTTCATTAACCTTTCTCTTTAGTGCTTGAAAAAAATTTTCAGATGATATTTCTTGCAAATTAGTGATTGCATAGATATTAGGTAAGTTATTTTTTAAGGCATGATGAATAACTTGATTAGGCGGTAAAACTTTTGTTGCGTTATATTTTTTTAAATTAACCCACTGTAATTCTTGGCCTTCCCTTCCCTCTGCCATCCCCGTCCATGAGGTTATTAAGAAAAAATATAGGATTGTTATTTTATTTTTTTCAACCACCCTTCTTGTTGTCCATTGTTTATATTTTTTGATGACAACACCAAGCTCTTCAAATATTTCTCTTTTTAGGGCTTCAGATGGACTTTCATTAGTCTCTAATTTACCTCCAGGAAATTCCCACCAACCTGACCAGCTTTGAGAATCTAGTCTTTTTCCTAATAAATATTTACCATCAGAATCTTTAAGAATTCCAACAGCGACTTGGATATTTTTATTGTTATGTTCTATATTCAGAATTAATTTCTATATACTTGTGTGATAGATCAGTGGTCCATACCGTAGCTTCTTCTGTACCTCTTCCAAGAATTATATGAAGGTTTATTTCATTTTTTTTCATCTCTGATGAAATTTTTATTTCATCAAATGAATTTGAAATAGCCCCCGCCTTAGCAAATAAAATTTCATTTATATAAATATCAATTTTATTTAAATCAAGATCATTCACTTGGCTATTTCCAATCGCAGATAGCACTCTGCCAAGATTTGCATCTGAGGCAAAAAAAGCTGTTTTTACTAGTGGTGAATTTGCGATAGCCATACCAATCATCTTTGCCTCTGAATGACTTAATGATTTAGTTACAGATATTGTTAAAAATTTTGTTGCTCCCTCTCCATCTCTTATGATTGATTGCGCTAGAAAACTTGCCACATCAAAAATAGCTGATTTAATTTTTTGATACTCTTCACTATTTTTTTTCAGCGTAAAATCTTTATCTGAAGGTATGCCCATTAAAATAAATGAGTCATTTGTGGATGTGTCTCCATCAACGGAAATACAATTAAAGCTTTTTTCACACACTTCAGAAATTAGTTCATTCAGTAAGTCATTAGGAATATTTATATCAACTGCTATAAAAGCTAACATCGTTGCCATATTTGGATATATCATGCCAGATCCCTTGCATATACCTGTGATAGTGACATCTCTATCTTTTAAGTTAATAATTTTTGAATAAGCTTTGGGTGCTGTATCGGTAGTCATGATTGATTCTGCAGCTTCAAACCAATTATTTTCATTCAAATCATTTATAGCATTTGGTATTGCTTTGATAATTTTTTCAACTGGTAATTTTGACATAATGAGTCCTGTTGAAAATGGTAAAACTTGTCTTTCATTAATATCAAGATGCTTTGCCAAAGACTTACAAACTGTTTTTGCATCATCCATACCTTGTTGGCCCATTCCCGCATTCGCACAACCACTATTAATGACAAGCGCCCTAATATTATCTTCTTGCGCCAGGTTATCTTTAGATACTATTACTGGGGCTGCACAAAATTGATTTTGGGTAAATACACCGGCAACCGAACTGTTATCTGGAAGTGCAATAACCAATAAATCTGTTGCATCATCCTTGATACCGGCACTAGCTATACCTAATCTAAGCTCCTTTATACCAGCGATATCTTTCTTTAATATTTTTTTCAAATTAATGGCCATTATTTTCTTCTCCAAACAGTTCCTGAAGGAGTGTCTTCAATTAAAATATTCTTTTCGAGTAAATCATTTCTTAGTTTATCTGCCATGTGATAATCTTTAGCAGCTTTTGCCTTATCTCTCTGCTTTATAATACCCTCTACATCAATTTCTACGCTAAGATTATCCTGTAAAAAATCTTCAACATCTTGACTTAAAATGCCAATTACGTTTCCTAATTTTACTAATAAATTAATATCTTCAATATTTTGATTTTTGTTTATTTCTAAAGCTAGCTCAAAAAGGACTGCTATCGCATCAGGCGTATTAAAATCATCATTCAGTGCATTTTTAAATTCTTTGGCATATTTTAAATTCCAATTAATCTTATATTCTTTGTTCACTTTTGAATTTCTAATGCTTAGGTAAAGCTTTGTAATTGCTTGCTTTGATTCATCAAGGTTTTTTTGAGAAAAATTCAAGGGACTTCTGTAGTGGGCCTTTAAAATAAAAAATCTCACCACCTCTGCCTGATACTTTTCCAAAACACTTCTGATTGTAAAAAAATTACCGAGTGACTTTGACATTTTTTCATCATCTATCTTTACGAATCCATTATGAATCCAATAGTTAGCCATTTGACAGCTATTAACAGCTTCAGATTGTGCAATTTCGTTTTCATGATGTGGAAATTGAAGATCCTGCCCACCACCATGAATATCGAAGGTTTGGCCTAACAGGTTGTTGCTCATTGTCGAACACTCTATATGCCAACCAGGCCTCCCATCTCCCCATGGTGAGCCCCATGATGGTTCATTTGGTTTAGCTGACTTCCATAAAACAAAATCATTGTTATCTCTTTTAAATTCATCGACTTCTACCCTAGAGCCTGCCCTCAGGTCTTTAAGTGATTTTCCAGACAATTTTCCATAACTTTCAAATTTTGAGACTGCATAAAAGACATCATTATTATCAGCTTTATAGGCATACCCTTTACTTATTAAATCCTCGATCATCTTTATCATTTCATCTATGTGATCTGTAGCCTTTGGTTCAAGTGTTGGCGGAATAATACCGAGTTGCTCAGCATCGTGATCCATCTCTTTGATAAAATTTTCTGTTACTACTTTATAGTCAACATTATCAACAATCGCTTTTTTTATGATTTTGTCATCAATGTCTGTAATGTTTCTTACATAGGTCACCTCATACCCACTTTCTCTTAACCATCTTGTGATCATGTCAAATACAATTAGGACGCGCGCATGGCCAATATGGCAGAAATCGTAAACAGTCATTCCACAGACATACATCTTGACTTTACTAGGCTCAATAGATTTAAAAATCTCTTTTTTATTATTTAAGGTGTTGTAGATTGAAAGCATAATAAATAAACTTTGAAGGGCTCTCCTTTATTGGTAGACGAAATTAATATATGATAGATTTCGCATTAATTATTGCAAAAATTATAACACGCAGAATTTATGCTAATTACGTTAACCTACAAATACAATTGGAGTTATATTTTGAAATACACTTTAAAACTTTTTATTATTTTTTTATTATCTTTTGTAAGCACAAGTATTTTCGCAGAAAAAAATGTTCAATTTCTCATAAATACTTCCAAAGGAAATATTGTTATAGAAACATACCCTGAGAAAGCACCCATCACTGTCAAAAACTTTGAGAGCTATGTTAATAAAGGTTTTTATAATGACACCATATTTCATCGTGTCATAGATGGCTTTATGATTCAAGGTGGTGGATTCACAAAGGATATGTCACAAAAACAAACTGATGCGCCAATCAAAATTGAATCTGATAACGGCCTTAAAAATAAAAAGTACACCATTGCTATGGCAAGAACTTCAATACCAGATTCTGCAACCTCTCAATTCTTTATAAATGTTAAAAATAATGATTTTTTAGATTACACAGGACAAAGTAATCCTGGTTACTGTGTTTTTGGTAAAGTCATTGAAGGTCAAGATGTTGTCGACAAGATCGGTAAATTAAAAACAAGAGTCAAAAGTGGGATGGGTGATGTTCCTATCAAAACAGTTAAAATTAATTCTATAAAGGTCAAATAATTTATGAGTAACGTCACTATAAAAACAAACTTCGGATCACTCGTGTTGGAGCTTAATGAAAAGGCAGCCCCGATAACCGTTAAGAACTTTGAAAGCTATGTTAGTAAAGGCTTTTTTAATGACACCATATTTCATCGTGTCATAGATGGCTTTATGATTCAAGGTGGTGGATTCACAAAGGATATGTCACAAAAACAGACTGACGCGCCTATCAAAAATGAAGCCGATAATGGGCTTAAAAATGAAAAGTATAGTATCGCAATGGCAAGAACACAGGATCCAGACTCAGCCTCATCGCAATTTTTTATTAATGTAAATAATAATAATTTCTTAGATTTTCCTGGCCAAGATGGTGCTGGGTACTGCGTTTTTGGTAAGGTTATTGAGGGACAGGATGTTGTAGATAAAATTGCAAAGGTATCAACCGGTTCTGCAAATGGTCATCAAGACGTTCCTAATGAACATATCATAATAGAGGAAGCTTCCGCCTGATTCATATAAAAGATAGCGCTATATTTTTTTCAGACATTCATCTTGATGACTCGTCCAAAAAAGATATAGCCTACTTTGTTTCTTTCATAAATAACTACGCCAAAAATTATCCAAATATTTTTATTCTAGGTGACTTGTTTGACTGGTGGCCAGGTGATGATACCAATCAATTTAAAAAGGTTATTGATTTATTGAAACAAGTATCCAATAAATCAAAAATATTTTTTATTTGTGGGAATCGAGATTACTTAGTTGGTAAAAAATTTGCTAAAGAAACAAACATCACCATTCTTCCAGATCACCAACTTATTAAGCTTGGTAAAGAAAAAGCCATTATCCTTCACGGGGATACTTTATGTACAGATGACAAGAGATACCAAAGGTTTAGAAAATTTTCAAGATCTTGGATTAGTAAAAAGGGTTTTTTATTGTTTCCAAAATATTTAAAGGATTTGATATTTAACTTTGCTAGGAAGAAAAGCAACTATGATAAAAGTTCTAAAAATAAAGATATCATGGATGTTAATGAACTTGCTGTAAAAAAATTATTTAATGAATTTAATAATCCTCCCATTATGATTCACGGACATACACACCGACCAAAAATTCATAGCTATAACATTAACGGGCTTAAAGCAAAGAGAGTGGTTCTAAGTGATTGGCACGAATCAGGAAGTTTTTTACTTTGGGATAGGGGAAAATTAAAAAATATTAAGGTTTAAGCTCTCTTTACCTCATTAACTCTATTTGCTTTGGCAGCTTGATTAAGTATTCCATTAATATATTTATAGCCATCCGCCCCACCATAGGTTTTTGCAATTTCAACCGCTTCATTTATTACCACTTTATATGGTACGGACATAGAATACTTAAGTTCATATAATGAGAAATATATAATTGATAACTCAATTGGGCTTAGTTCCTCATAACTTCTATCAATATATGATTCAATTTCTTGCTTTAAAGAGTCAATATTTTTAAAGACTCCAGATAATATTTCTTCATACAAATCTTGATCTGCTCGAATAAAGTCTGGGTCATCTTGAATATCTTTTTTTATTTGAGTGATATCAATTTGATTTACGAGGCCACGATAAACACTTTTCATGACCAATTCACGTGACTTACGCCTATTGTTGATCTTTTTTTTTCTTGACTGTACTTTTGGTTTTAAAGTCATATATCACTTACTAATAAAGCCATTTCAATAGCGCCGGCAGCAGCTTCTTTACCTTTTATTTTGGTTCTCGCAAAAGCTTCCTCGCCAGAGTTTGTAGTGATAATTGCATTAATTACCGGGATGTTATGCCTTAATTGAACTTGCATTAGACCGTTAGCTGATTGATCGGATACTACCTCAAAGTGATATGTTTCTCCCCGAATTACGGCTCCAACACCGATGAGTACATCAAACTTTTTTTTTGTTGCATAAGCATTTATTATCATTGGAATTTCAAGTGCGCCTGGGACCTCTTTTTTCAAGATATGATTTTCATCAATACCCTCAAGAATTAACTGGTCGACACAGGAATTCAGCAACTCTTTTACAACAGGCTCATTAAAGCGAGAATAAACAATTCCTACATTTAAGCTTTTAATATCTTTCTTGCTCAACATTTAATCCTTAGTTTAAAGAAAGATGATTATACCTTTTTGTAGGGCATTAAGAATTCCTAAAGTTATAGGTACTCCAACTACAATCCACGCAAGAGGCAGTAGAATCTTTTGCATTGAAGTATTTGTAACAGATGCAACCACTGATGAATTGGTTTGAGCTCCTTTAAGTGCACCTTGTTCAGCTTTTAATTCTGCTGGTGTCATACCAAACTTTTTATTTACTGGCTTAACTAATAAATTCAAAATAAAGCCTGCAACTAAAAGCAATGCCAGAATTTTAAAGCTTGAGTTATAAGCTTGGTCTGTTGGAATACCCATGCTTAATTGATACTCTCTTAGGTAAGAAATAAGCATTGGTCCTACAATTCCTGCCAACGACCATGCTGTTAACAATCTTCCATGAATTGCTCCAACATGTTGTGTTCCAAAAATATCCGCTAAATAAGCGGGAATCGTTGCAAAGCCTCCTCCATACATTGTAAGAATAACCAGGGTAATGAGAACAAAAGTAGCTATATATTGATTTATACCTGCCCATGGAGCCGCCAAATATAGCGCTGTCCCTAGACTAAAAAATATTGCATATGTTAGCTTCCTGCCAAGAAAATCAGATGATGATGCCCAAAAAATTCTTCCTATAATATTGGCTAATGAAAGCAATGCACCAAATCCTGTGGCGATTGCACCTATAATAAGGGGATCAAAACTACTCGCTGCAATCTCTTGAAACATTGGCTTTGCGACAGACAATACACCAATACCCGCAGAAACATTTAAGCATAGAACTCCCCATAACAACCAAAATTGAGGAGTTTTATGAGCATTGCTAACATGGACATGGCTTGAAGAAATCATATTGTTTGTTTTTTTTGCAACCGGATTCCACCCTTCTGGCTTCCACCCCTCTGCAGGAACGCGATATCCAAATGCACCGATAGTCATCGCAATAAGATATATTAGACCCATAATGAAAAAAGTTTCTCCCACTCCATTCGCTTTAATTAGATAATCTCCTAATGGCATACCAATCATAGCTCCACCCCCAAATCCCATGATCGCCATTCCAGTCGCTAAGCCTCTTCGATCAGGAAACCATTTAATCAAAGTTGAGACAGGTGAAATATAACCAAGACCCAATCCTATACCTCCTATTACACCAGCACCCAACCAAATAAGCCATAACTGATGAAGTGATACTCCTAAGGATGTCACCATAAGACCTCCACCCCAAAATATAGCAGCAGCTACGCCTGCCTTTCTTGGTCCAGCTTTTTCTAACCAATGTCCAAATAGAGCCGCTGCAAGTCCTAAAAAAACAATCGCAATAGCGAAAGTCCAGACAACATCACTTCGCATCCAATCACACGAAGTGATAAAAATGCGTTCAAAGAAGCTTACGTCGGGACCACATTCAGTACCTACCAATTTTGTCAGTTCAGGCCAAAAAATACTAAATCCGTAAATCATTCCAATGGATAAGTGAATCATTAAGGCTGCAGGAGGCACCATCCATCTATTAAAAGATTTATCAGCGACAATTTTGTTTTTTGCAAGAGAATCAAACATAAAAAGATGTCCTAGAAATTTTATTTATTATTAGTTTTTTAACAATACTACATGAAAAAAATTAATCAGGATGTAAAAAAAATATACTTAATTAATGTCATAAATATGACATATTAATGTCATAATATAAAACAATGGCAGCTAATATACTAATCGTTGAAGATGAAAATGCAATTTTAGAATTAATCGCTCTAAATCTTCATCAATCAGGTTTTAATCCCCTAAGAGCAATCAGTGCAGAAATTGCCGACAGCCTAGTCAAAAATACGTTACCAGATTTAATAGTCTTAGATTGGATGTTGCCCGGTATGGATGGTATTACTTTTGCAAAAAGACTGCGTGCTAATTCTGATACAAAAAAAATTCCAATTATCATGTTAACTGCTAAAAGTGAGGAAGATAATAAAATTATGGGTTTCAACTCTGGAATTGATGATTATCTCACCAAACCCTTCAGCCCAAAGGAACTTATCGCAAGAATCAATGCTCTGCTTCGAAGAAGCTCTCCTGAGTTAACTGATGAACCAGTAAATATTTTAGATCTTTCTTTAGACCCCCTTCAACATCAATTAACTATCAAAGGCAAGCTAATTAAAATTGGACCAACTGAATTTAAAATACTTCACTTATTTATAAAAAATTTAAATAAAGTTTTTAGTAGAAATCAAATTATGGATCGAGTCTGGGGAAATAAATCTGAAATTGATGATAGAACAGTTGATGTTCATATCAAAAGAATCCGTGCATGCCTTGCAAATGATGGCTATGATAAGATTATCAGAACAATACGGGGTGAAGGTTATAGCGTTTCTGAAAAACATCTCTGATAAAAAATATAAAGTTATAATGAATTTAATTTTTAACATTAAAGAATAATTGCCTTGCAAGATATTAGACTCCGAACCTTCATATTTATTTCTCTCATCTTTCTATTAAGCATTGTTGTTTCAAAATTATTTGGCTTCGATGTAGCAGTTATTTTTTTCATTATTAGTTTAATTATCTATCTCATATCACATATCTTTTGGTTAAATGAATTATCGAAATGGCTAGATAAACCCAGAGCTTCAGAAATTCCTGATGGTAAGGGTATTTGGCAAGACATATTTTCAAAGATTTACAAAAACTACAGATTCGATACCAAATCAAAAAAAGATCTCACTACTGCCATGGAACAGTTTGTCCAGGCAGCAGACGCACTCTTAGATGGTGTTGTTTCATTAAATGATTCAAACGAAATTATTTGGTGCAACAAAAGAGCTCAGCTAATGTTTGGCATACACCCAAAAAAAGACTTAAATAAACCTATTCATCATATTTTTAGAAATTCAGAGTTTAAAAAATATCTCGACGGGGAGAATTATGAAACCCCCCTTCAAATTGATACTGAAAACTATATTAATCATATCGAAGTAAAAATAATTCCATTTGGAAGATATCAAAAACTACTTACAGCGAGAGATATATCAGCAATGCTTAAAAATGAATTGGTTAGAAAAGAATTTGTGTCTAATTTTACCCATGAATTAAAAACACCACTCACCGTGATAACAGGATTTATTGAGACACTAGACCAGCCAAAAAATAATCTTTCTAAAGATACAAAAGAAATATTTACGCTCATGAGTGATCAGGCAAATAGGATGAAAGATCTAATAAATGATTTATTACTACTTTCAAATATTGAAGCGAGCCTAAATAAGAATAGGTCGGAAAAAATTTCTGTCAAAAGATTGTTTGAAAATATCAAGGTATCTACAACCAAAATAAACAAAAAGAAACAGAAAATTAAATTTGAAATTGATAATGAATTAAATATTTATGGATCAAAAAGTGAAATACAAAGTGCATTCACTAATCTAATTAGTAATGCTGTCCGCTATACACCTGAGAAAGGTAATATTCTAATTACTTGGCACCTTATAAATAACTTACCAATTATGGAAGTAACAGATAGTGGTGTAGGTATCCCAAAAAATAAAATTAACAGGATCACCGAGCGTTTTTATCGAGTAGATGAGGATAGAAGTAGATCTTCCGGGGGCACAGGGCTTGGATTATCAATCGTTAAGAATATTATGTTGCAACATCAGGGCCAATTAGAAATATCAAGTGAATTAAATAATGGGAGTACCTTTAAGCTAATATTCCCTAAAGATAGAATCATAAAACCTTCATGAGAAGATTTTTTTTAATACTCTCTTTATTTTTAATCGGTTGTAATTCTTCATTAGAAAGGAAGGATTCTACGCAATATGACAAAGGCTCTTTCAATCAGCTTACAAAGACAGATTTTGATAGGATGGCTGATTATGAAATTAAAGAGAATACCGAAAGTTTAAGAATTCTTGCGCTAAAGTTTTATAAAAAAAACCCCGCAGAGCTTAGGAAAACCACATCAGACAGCCCTGAAGTTACAGTCAACTGGCTATTTACAAACCAACATGATTGGAAATTTAAGGAAATTAACGATGCCCAAGGAATTCAAGCACTTGATCAAGTGTTTGATGAGAATTTCAAAGGTGACAGAGTGCTGTCACTTATTACCGGTTTATACACTATGCTAATAACGGCCCATGACAATCAAAAAGAATTTGATATGTTTGATTCACTCGACCCACAGCTTATTTACAACGCCGCTCGAAATGTTGAAGTCATTGTTTGGCGATTATCGACAAAAAGGAAAAAAAATGGAGAGCTATTCCTTGTTACAAATGAAATTAATGATGATTCTCAAAACCTATCATTTGAAAGAGAGTTTGGAAAAATTATTGGTAGAACGGATTATTTTGCTTACGTATTATCTGAAAAAAAAGAGCGGTACATAACAAGAGCCGTTCAAGGCACGACATTGAATATATTATTACCTTTTCTATAATAATATTTTTTCGATTCCACCTTTTGTTGCCTTTTCAACATAGTCCTCAAGCCAACCTTCCCCCAAGTTATGTTTGGCTAATTCAACAACAATGTAATCAGCAGTTGTTTCAGTATCATCTCCATACCGTTGAAGTCCCTGAAGACATGATGGACAAGACGTTAAAATCTTAACTGGTTTTTGATCCTTCGTTGCAATAACAGGCAACTCAGAAATTCCTTTTTGAATTTCTTCTTGTTTTCTTAATTTCACCTGTGAGGCTATATCTGGTCTGGTGGCTGCAAATGTTCCAGACTCACCACAGCATTTGTCATTCAAAGGCACAGATTGATTCATTAGTGTGCTTGTCACCTTTGTAGGCTCATATGTTTTCATTGGGCTATGACATGGATCATGATACATATATTGTTGACCCGAAACTCCATCCATCTTAATATTTTTTTCCATCAGGTACTCATGAATATCTAAAAGGCGACATCCAGGGAATATTTTTTCAAATTCATATTTTTGTAATTGATCCATACAGGTACCGCAAGACACAATTACCGTTTTGATATCTAAATAATTTAAGGTATTTGCGACCCTGTGGAACTGAACTTGATTGTCTGATGTAATCTCCTGACCTTTTACTTCATCACCTGATGAAGTTTGAGGATAGCCACAACAAAGGTATCCAGGCGGCAATACTGTGACCGCTCCAACTTCAAATAACATCGCTTGAGTTGCAAGGCCTACTTGAGAAAATAATCTTTCAGAGCCGCAGCCGGGAAAATAAAAGACAGCCTCAGATTCATCATTCGTTTTACTAATATTTCTGATTACAGGGACTACTTTATCATCCTCAATACCTAATAACCCTCTAGATGTTTTTGTTGGCATATTTTTAGGCATTGGCCTATTCAAAAAATGAATAGTTTGTGTAATTACGTCTGGTTTTTTAACGGTTGCAGCTGGTGATATTTTAGAAAAATTTGTTAATTTTAATTTCTTTAAAACCTTATGCCCCCATCGTTGAATTTTATAGCCGTAATCAATCATCACCTTTCTCATTAGTTTGATTGTTAATGGGTCCTTTAAATTTAGATAGGTAATTGCAATTGAGTTTCCAAGATTAAAGTGCTTCTTGCCCTGTTCTCTTAAAAAATTTCTCATTGTAATTGAGACTTCACCGTAATCAATATCAACGGGACACGGAGCTAAACATTTGTGGCAAACTGTGCAGTGATCTGCGACATCGTTAAATTCATCAAAATGTTTAATTGAAATGCCTCTTCTAGTTTGCTCTTCATATAAAAAAGCTTCGACAAGCAATGATGTGGCCAAAATCTTATTTCTAGGGCTATAAAGCAAATTAGCTCTTGGCACATGAGTGGCACATACCGGCTTACATTTGCCACACCTCAGACAATCACTCACTGAATCTGCGATAGAGCCAATTGTTGACTGATTCATGATAATTGATTCCTGCTCTAATAAGCCAAAGCTCGGTGTATAAGCATTCATCAACCCTGAGCCAGGTAACAACTTACCTCTATTAAAGTTTCCATTAGGATCGACCTTGTTCTTATATTCAGCAAAGGTATTTATTGCAGATGGTTCTAAGAATTCCATCTTTGTAATTCCAATGCCATGCTCTCCAGAAATAACGCCATCTAAACTTTTAGCTAGGTTCATGACACGGGCAACAATTTTTTGAGCCTCTTGCATCATTTCATAATTATCTGAATTTACAGGAATATTTGTATGGATATTGCCGTCACCCGCATGCATATGAAGCGCCACAAATAGCCTTGATTTCAAGATGTCTTGATGCTTTTTATTGATAACTTCTCTAATATCAGCATATTCTCTCCCATTAAATATATCTTCTAAAGGTTTTTTTAATTCACTCTTCCAGGAGATTATTAGTTTATGAGATTGTATTAGGTCAAAAATTGTATTATCGCCAATGAACTCAGATAATTCTGGATAATCTTTTGAAGTCGTTTGAAACCCATCCAAATAGCTTACCCATTTATTTTTAACAGAATCAAGATGTCTTAGTGCGATATTCTTCTTTTCTTCAATAACGCCTTCATCCAAATCATTTTTAAAATTGCTTAGAAAATTTAAATTGAATAACGCTTCTAACTCTGTAATTAATTTTAATTTATTAGAAATAGATTGTTCGATATTTATTTTTTCAATTTCATTGGCATACCTGCCAAGATTAGGCAGCGGAATAACAACATCTTCATTTATTTTAAAAGCATTTGTATGTTTCGCAATTGCCGCTGTTCTAGCCCTATCTAGCCAAAACCTCTTTCTGGCTTCTGCTGAAACTGCTATAAAGCCCTCTCCATTTTTTATATTTGCAATTTGGACAACTTTTGAGGCAACTGAACCAAGCTCATCTTCATCATTTGAAGCAATATCTGCAATTAATACCATCTTGGGTCTCTCTGATCTTGTTGCTTTCGTAGAATAACCAACAGCTCTTATGTACCTCTCATCCAAGTGCTCAAGGCCAGCAAGGGAAACGCTATCAAATTCTTTTAAATATTCTGTAATTTGAACAATAGAGGGAACTGCATCACTGACACTTCCAAAAAATTCTAGGCAGACTGTTCTGATATGTTCAGGCATTTTGTGGAGAATAAATCTTGCTGAGGTTATTAAGCCGTCACATCCTTCTTTTTGAACAC
>OBMK010002040.1_pt1 | contig 15955 bp, 20 predicted proteins | sample 1539081 | NCBI WGS metagenome assembly OBMK01 (sample SAMEA3355528, study PRJEB22509) | marine metagenome | biome: marine; feature: river plume; material: water | place: USA | collected 2010-08-07 | depth 0.5 m | reverse complement strand
GCTACAACCAAGTTTGATTCAGATAATAAGACAATCCAGCTGTATTATTCTGGCGGTGCTTGTAGCTCCTCCTATGAGACTTATAAACGAGTTTTTAGTGACTATCCTTTGAGAGACTATAAGTTCAAATTAATTCGCAAGATTGACTATGAGACTTGGGATAAAAATGGAGATGATATTCCTTGCACCAAGTATGTTTATGACGTCATAGATGGTAAAGAAATCCTAGATGAGGCTATGTCAGGACCTGAAGATTAAGTATAAAAGTAACTCGAAAGTTGTGAAAAAATTTACTCATTTCCATCACCAACATTATTGATGTTTATCTCTCCATCATAAACTTCATAATCAAGTTTATTTGGATTACAACATACCTCACAATCATAAATCTCGCTGATGCTCCCAACAAAAGAGGTTCCAACCTCTAACGAAACTTCAAACTGCTCAAAACAAAAAAAACAAGTGATTGCTTTATATTCCATTTTTATTTTTCATCAATAAATAGATTCTCTGTAAATTTATTGATATAGCTAACAAAAGCGCAATAACTACAATTTCAAACCAAAAACCCATAATTGATCTCCTATTATCTATTCAAATAAAAATGCCCCTGATTATAATTAACATATAATCACACTTGCACTTAATGCGAGATTTATATGAGCAAAAAGCATAAAACCTTTAGTATCACTAAACTGCGGCGTATCAACTAAATATTGCGCTCGTAGCTCAGCTGGATAGAGTGTCGGCCTCCGAAGCCGAATGTCGGGTGTTCGAATCACCTCGAGCGCACCAAACTAAAATCATATGCCATGATTGAGAAACCTTATAGAATATGAATTAAATTGCTAGTATAATTCATCCTAAATAAAGGAATAGTTCACCCTACGAACTAGGTATTTGTTCCATATTGTGTGCCTTAGGATTTCCCTTAAAACACTAAAAAGGAGGAAGGTATGTCATACCAAAACCAATCCGATTCACACCATTTAAGTATCATTGTCGGTCCGCCAGGGCAAGAAAATATAATTAATTCTGTTCATAACTTTGCTGCTAAGCAAGATATTTCACTAGATGATGCTTGGACAGTTTATGTCAAATCGAAGGCAGATTACTTTATTGAACCTGATGAATCGGGACTAAGTTACTTCTCTGAAATCTTTACTGATATATTAAAGCAGGAGGTGACGGTCTCAGAGTATTTCTTAACGCATTATATAAATACGTTTTCAGTTGACGGGCAATTACGGGTAAAGGATAAAGACAGCTCTAAAAGAGAGCCATATGCTGCTCCAGCAATCATCTTTCACGCGAAGAATATATTAAACATTGAAGGAAAACCAATCAACATTAGGCTTTTTAATGAGCTCAATAGAGATATCCTTCAAAGCCTGATGCTTCTTCTATGGAATGTCAATTGGATTCATACATCAATATCGTATGGATACGAGAAGATTAAAGCTACATAGCTATTACTAAGGATCAAATACTATTTGTAAGTTGAATCTTATTAATTGAGTTCATAAAGTAGCAATTAATCCCTATAATTGAACCTGTACGAATACTAAATTTCATGAATAAGATATTTTACAAACACTTGCTAACACTGAACTTACGGCGAATCTAAAACTTTGCGCTCGTAGCTCAGCTGGATAGAGTGTCGGCCTCCGAAGCCGAATGTCGGGTGTTCGAATCACCTCGAGCGCACCAAACTAATCATTATGAAAAAAATATTTCTAGTTATTGCTCTTTGTCTTGGAGCTTTTATCGTTCAAGCTGCCACTGCATATGGCACAGTAACAGTATCAAAAGTGATCAGCGTCTATGACGGAGATACTTTTAGAGTAAATATAGACTCTCTGCCCCCTTTAGTAGGCAAAAACATACCTATTCGGCTAAAGGGTGTAGATACTCCTGAAATACAAGGAAAGTGTCAATATGAGAGGAATTTAGCCCTCAAGGCAAGAGATTTCGTCAGAAGTAAACTCGCGAATGCAAAAGAGATTAGACTGCAGGAGCTTCAGAGAGGCAAGTACTTTAGAATTGTTGCTGATGTAATAGTAGATGGAATGAGCCTAGAAAAAGAACTTCTTGAAAATGAATTAGCTTATAAGTACAGTGGCGGTAAAAAATCAAGCTGGTGTAATTGATTTTTAAACTTTGAAAACAGGCTTAAATAATCTACATCTAAACAACTTACAATCTTCACCTTCTGTTTATGCACATTAAATAGAATACGCACATGAAAAAAATATCACTGTTATTAATCTCTCTTTTCGTCTCTCTTGGTGCCCATTCTGAGTGGACAAATGTCTTACCAGGAAATAATGCTTCTTTGTATATTGATTTTGAAACGTTAGAGGAAAAGGATGGGTTTATCTATTGGTGGTATATGGACACATGGAGCACTGGAAGTGAGAAGACTTATGCACAAGGCGATTGCAACTTAAAGGGATTTAAAGTCAATAAGCGCTCCAGATTTCCTTTTCCTATGGGTGAAGGAGAAGGGGTTGAGAAAGAAGTAGTGAGCGCCTGGGAATATTACGCACCTAACAGTGGCTTTGATGTTTTATTGAGTTTCATTTGTGAAATGTCTAGGCTGTCTCCTGAAGAAAAAGCAGAGCGTATAGAGGTTTTAAATAAAAGAAATGAAGAGTTTGAAAGGCAAAGAAAAGAGGCTCTGAATATGAAAAATTCTACTCAAGTCAGTAATAGCAATTCTTCCTATGTCAAAGCAATTAATACAAAAATAAAATCCTCTTGGAAGTACGATAAGGCCGATACGAATTGGAGTTGTAACGTCCAAATAAACCAAGCAATGAACGGCGCAATAGAGGGTGTCAAAATTTTAGGGTGTGATGTTGGTAGTATTGAGGACTCCTCAGCGGCAAAAAGTAAATCGCAAGCCTTTGGTAACTCTATCAGAAGAGCGGTTTTTAAATCTTCCCCGCTCCCACTTCCTCAAAATCAAGCAGATTTCAAAAAAAAACTCATTATCAAATTTAGTGCCAACTAGTATAATTAGAGTCATTATTTAATGATGTAATGCTCCAATGAAAGCTACTCATGTTGTTGCTGCAATAATTAAAAAAAACAACCATTACCTCATAGCTAAAAGAAATCGAGACAAATATATGGGTCTCATGTGGGAGTTCCCTGGTGGTAAGGTTGAAGGGTCCGAAACCTTTGAAGAGGCTCTGTCTAGGGAAATTCTTGAAGAGCTCAATGTCTCTATCACTATTCACAACAAAATAGCTGAAGAAAAATATAAAGATGACGAAATTGACATTGTCTTGCATTACTTTGTCTGCACTATAAATCAAGGGGAATTGATACTCTCTGAACACGAAGCAATCGAATGGGTCGCAAAAGAAGATTTTGATCAATACGACTTTGTTGCAGGAGATGGGAATATTACTTCACTACTATAATTAAAGTCTTTTAAATACTTTATCATTCTCAATCATGAAACTTTTATCTTATAAAAAAATTGGAAAGGGTAAGCCATTAGTATTGGTTCATGGCTATTTAGGTGGTCAGGATATGTGGAAGTTTCAAGAAGAGCTAAAGGATCACTTTGAGCTAATCATGCCTTCACTCCCTGGTTATGGAGAGAGTGCATTTATGAGAGCACCTTCAACAATCCGTGATAATGCAGTCAAAGTTTTCGAGTTATTAGATTTATTAGGAGTAGAAACTTTTTACCTATTGGGTCACTCTATGGGCGGAATGATAGTTCAGGAGATGGCCGCATTATTCCCAGAGAGAGTTAAAAAATTGATCTGCTTTGGAACTGGCTCAATTGGCGTCTTGCCAAATCGATTTGAAACGATCGAGGAATCCAGAAACAAAATCAAAGAAAAGGGAATTAAAGAGACTAGAGAAAATATCGCAAAGACATGGTTTGTTGATTATTTACTAGGTGACGGCTATCAATTGTGTTTGGATGAAGGTGCTAAGGCCACTACTCAGGCAGCTTTGGCAAGCCTTGATGCTTGGGATTCTTGGGATGGGAGAGGGCAGCTAGATAAGATTCAATCACCAACACTGATTCTATGGTCGGACAAGGACCGTTCATATGACTTGAATCAGCAAGAAATACTTAAACGTGGCATTCACAACTCTAAACTAGAAATTATAAAGGGTTGCGCTCACAACTCTCATATGGAGAAACCTGAGCTAGTTAATAAAATTATTAAAGAGTTCCTCTCTTAAGGTCAAGTTAGTTTCATTATGAAACATAAGTTTTCATAATATGAAAATATGCATAAAAGATATATATTAATTGATGTATACTAAATTTTTCAAACAAAAAAAGTTAGTATCAAAAACAGTTTGAAAAAAATCTAAATATTTGAGGAGAAAATAATGAAAATGATGAAGAAAACAGCTATAGCAGCTGTTGTAGCGTTGTCTGCTTCTATGACAACATACGCTGAAAAAGTGAATATTGGCGATCCGGGTTGGACAGGTGCAACAGCTATTGCAAACCTTTTATCTGCAGTTATTACTGACAAAATGGGTGGAGAAGTTGAGCTGGTCCCAGGCAACAATACTGCCATTTATGGAGCAATTGATAGAAGCAAGGGTGAGATTGAAGTTCATCCAGATGTCTGGTTACCTAACCAGCAAGCATATACAAATGATCTAGTTCCTAAGGGCACTCTTAAATTAAGCTCTAAGAGTTACGAAGGAAACCAAGGTTATTGCGTGTCGCAGGCATTCGCTGCAGAAATGGATATTACATCTATTTTTGACTTAGGGCGTCCTGAGGTTGTCGCTGCAATGGATAGTGACGGTAATGGTAAAGGTGAATTTTGGATTGGTGCTGATGGCTGGGCCTCTGCTAATGTAAACGAAGTTAAGGTTAGAGACTATAAGCTTCTCGATGCAGGTATTGAGCCAGTTAGAGCTGCTGAAGCAGTTAAAAATGCACGCGTTCTAGACTCAATTAAAAAGGGTGAAGGTTATGCATTCTATTGCTATAAGCCACACGCTATTTGGGGAATGGCTGATGTAGTAATGCTTACTGAGCCAACTCATGACCCAGCTGCATATAAAATGGTTCAACCTAAAGAAGATGCAGATTGGTATAAAAACTCTTATGTAGCTTCTAAAGATGCTTTAAAGAATATTCAAATTGGTTGGGGAACTTCATTAGAAGGCAAATCACCAGCAATTGTTGAGTTCTTTAATAATTTCCAACTAACGTCTGATGATGTTTCTTGGTTAGCTTACGAAGTGTCAGTAATGAAAAGAGATCCAGCTGATGTTGCAAGAGACTGGATGTCACAAAATGAAGATACAGTTGATGGCTGGTTAGGTCTATAATCTAGCTAGTTCGTCTTAAAACCGGCGTTTTATACGCCGGTTTTTTTTAATTAATTCTACAAGTCATGCCTCAACAAAACTCAGGAAGCTTTATTGAAATTAAGAATATCTCTAAGATATTCGGTAATACTTCAAAAGAAGCATTAGATGCCATTACTAAACAACATATTTCAAAGCAAGTTGCTTTAGAAGAATATAACTCAGTAATTGGCGTGTCAGATGTATCCTTTAATATTAATCCAGGAGAGATATTCTGCGTAATGGGCCTTTCTGGAAGTGGAAAATCTACTCTTGTAAGGCATATCAATCGATTATTAGAGCCTACCATGGGTCAAATACTAATTGATGGCCAAGATGTCATGGCTCTTGAAAAACAAGAACTTCAAGATTTTAGAAATAAAAAAATAGGTATGGTTTTTCAAAACTTTGCCTTGATGCCTCATCGATCAGTCATCGACAATATTGCAATGCCTCTAGAGATTAGAGGTGTCAACAAGAATAAGCGATATGGCAAAGCAAATGAAATATTAAACATCGTTGAGTTGCAAGGATGGGGAAATAAGTACGCCCATGAACTCTCTGGTGGAATGCAGCAAAGGGTTGGACTGGCAAGAGCCCTAGCAGCTGATCCAGAGATACTTCTAATGGATGAGCCTTTTAGCGCACTGGATCCTCTTATTAGGAGACAACTCCAAAAAGAATTTATAAAATTATCAAAACAGTTAAAGAAGACGACAGTATTTATTACTCATGACCTAGATGAAGCCGTTAAAGTGGGTCATCGAATTGCAATCATGAGAGATGGTATGGTTATTCAGATTGGCACCCCTGAAGAAATAGTGATGAATCCAGAGGATGATTACGTAGCTGATTTCGTCAAAGGGATATCTAGACTAGAAGTCGTAAAAGCTAAATCAATTATGAAGCCAGTTGATGCCTTTAAAAAGGAATACGGGGCAGTTCCTAAGGGTGCCCTAAATATGAATGAAAATGATGACTTAAGTAGCCTGATTGAGACTTCAGTTTCAAGCGACATGCCAATCATAATCAATAATTCGAACAATGAAGAAATAGGTATTGTCTCTCAAAAAGACTTACTGGTAGCCATTGTAGAGGGCCAAGATGAGTAAAGATAACTATATCAATACAGATCAAATCAAGGATTTTGTAAAGACAAGCCCTGATTACTATATTCACGAATTTGAAAAGATAAACAATACATCTAAGTTTGTATTATCGTTCAATTTATTTGCCTTCTTATTTGGCTCAATGTGGTTTGGCATAAGGAACATATGGAATTGGTCACTGGCATTCCTAATTATTGAAACCTTTGCTATTGTCCAAATCATTCGAGGTTTTTTTGGAAACATTAGTGCAGAGGCCTATACCAAGATCGATAAAATTCAGTCGACCATCGACTTTAGACAAAAACAGCTTCAATCAGCCATAGAAAGCAACTCTGATAAAGTTGAAATGTTCAAAAGAACTATTAAGTCTTTAGAAGACTCGATAGCGGGCTACCTTCAAGAGGCGCAAAATATAGAGGCGTCAGGGATTTGGATTGCTATCAGTGGCATCATTCTTTTTCTCTTGATCAGACTTATACAAGGCGTATTAGCAAACTCAATTCTAGAAAGACGGTTCTCAGAGTGGCTATCAAACAAGCTTATTAGCCCTGGAATGGAGTTTAAGAACTATCTGCTAAGCATAACTTTTGCATTAATCATCATTGTCTTCTCCTCTGTTCACTATAGCTTCCCATATCTTGTGGAGCTATTTGCAGACTTCCCAACACACCCAGATATAAGACTTGCATCAATCGATGGCGTTGAAAAAACTTTTGATTATGCTGTAATTAAAGGAGATGTCCTCTTTAGTGCAATTACTATTGGAATTCGCTCGGTTCTTGACTCTCTTGAAATGCTCTTTGTAACCACACCTTGGATTGTTGTTATTAGTGCGATCGTTTTAATGACAGGCCTTTCAGCAGGACCAAGGGCAGCTCTATATTCACTCTCATTTTTAGCTTACATGGGATTACTAGGGTTTTGGATTAAAGCGATGACAACTCTAGCTCTTCTTGGAACTGCTGCAATACTTAGCATTTCCATTGGTATCCCTTTGGGCATTTATTGCTCGACAAGGCCGAGATTTTATGCCTTTATTCGACCCATTATGGACTTCATGCAGACCATGCCAGCGTTTGTATTTATGATTCCTGTGATCGCCTTTTTTGGAACTGGAAAGGTATCAGCAGTTATTATTACTATGATTTTTGGTGGAACCCCAGTTGTTAGACTAACCGTCCTTGGCTTAAAAGGAGTTCCTGAGTCAATCAGGGAGGCCGCTATAGCCTATGGCGCTTCGAAGTGGTACCTATTGACCAAGGTTGATCTACCTTTAGCGATGCCAACAATACTGGCAGGTGTTAACCAAACTGTGATGCTGAGTCTTGCGATGGTTGTAGTTGCCTCACTTATTGGTGCAAAAGGCTTAGGCCAAGATGTCTTAGAGGCCCTCCAATATGCCAATGTTGGCCAAGGAATTTTGGCTGGAATTGCTATCTTGTTCTGCGCTCTAATCCTTGATAGAGTTATACAAGGTAAGAAAAGGGACTAAGCTTTAAGTTAACTAAAAGCCCACTCAAAAGCCGGTAGTGCAGCTGACCCACCAGTATGAATAAACAGCACCCTGTCTGAAGAGTTGAAGTAGTTCTTTTTGACTAAATTGATGAGCCCATCAAATGCTTTTCCGGTGTAGACTGGATCGAGCAAAATAGCCTCTTTCGTTGCCATCAAAGATAGTGCATCTCTCATTCCATCTGTTGGCATCGCATACCCTGGGCCAACATAATCATCAAAAACGATAACATCCTCCTCCATAGGCGGATTGCAACTTATGTATTCACAGGAGTTTTGAGTTAATTTAAGAACTCTTTTCTCTTGATTAGATTTATTATCTTTAATACTTATCCCAATAATTTTAGTGTTGCTTTTATAAAGAGTTTTTCCCGCAACAAGACCAGCGTGTGTTCCTCCACTCCCAGTAGCTAAAACAATATGGCTGAATGAGTCCTTATTAGGGTTTTCGAGAATCTCACGCATGCATTCTATATAACCTAACTCTCCTAGGCGATTGCTGCCCCCAACTGGAATAAAATAGGGATTATGGCCATCCCTTTTTCGATCTTCCATAATTTCTTCAGCAAACTCTTTTACATCTCTATCTTTGGGACACAAAATCATCTCAGCACCGAATACTTTATTCAAGAAAACATTTCCTGAATTCATATAACTTTCAGGCGCATTATCAAGTCTTTGCTCTAAAACTATGAGACACTTCATTCCGATTTTAGCGCATGCAGCAGCAGTTTGCCTGGCATGATTTGACTGAATAGCACCAACAGTAACGATAAGATCAGAATTATTTTTTATAGCATCTGGAAGGATAAACTCAAGCTTCCTTGTCTTATTCCCTCCAGTTGCCAGACCCGTGCAGTCATCTCTTTTAATAAATATTTGAGGACCCTTTAGCATATCAGAGATATTTTTAAGATATTCAATGCGTGTTGGGAAATGACCAAGATCAATTCGTTCAAATTTGTCAAACATAAAAAAGAGAGGTAGTTGTTTTAGTAAATGATTTAAATATTTATTTAAAATGATTTTATAGTTAAAGTTTTAATTCAAATGAAAATTATAAAAAAAAGTGCTATTTTCTCACCCTGTAATCAATACAGATACTCTCTTTCAAGAGTATGGAACCTAAGCCAAAAGCCTGCATTAATTATTGGACTAAACCCCTCTACTGCAGATGAAAAAAAAGATGATCCAACGATTAGAAGATCTATGCATTATGCTTATCGATGGGGTTTTGGAGGACTCATAATGGTTAATCTCTTTGCCTTTAAAGCAACCTTACCTAGTGACTTAAGAAAAGCAAATCATCCAATTGGTGAGGACAATAATAAATTCATAATAGAGCATCAGAAAGAATCTGGGATCGTTCTCGTTGCATGGGGTAATGATGGGGCGCTGCATAATAGAGATAAAGAAGTATTAGACTTGATTAATAACCCTATGTGTCTTAAAGTTAACAAAACAGGGCAGCCAGCCCATCCCCTCTATCAAAAGAAAGGTCTTTCTCCCATCCAATATCCAAGTTAATTATTTGACTCATCCATAAGGACTTAAATACATTCATCTTTCAATAATGCATATAATTTGTCTTTAAATAATATGTATAAATTCTTAACTAAAATTACCAATAAATCTTCACAAGAGGCATGTTCTAATCTATGAAGTATATTGTCATTGATCCTGTTTTAGCAGACCTTGGTTTTGTCAAAATTTACTGGTACGGTGTTATGTATCTTTTGGCTTTTTTATCAGCCTATTTCTTAGCTAAGTATCGCGCAAAATTGAGTACTTTATGGAATATAAAGCATGTTGATGACCTTATTTTTTATGGTGCTCTAGGTGCCGTCCTAGGGGGTAGGCTGGGGTATCTAATCTTTTATAACTTCTCAATATTTATTTCAAACCCAATCACATTCTTTAATTTCCAGAATGGGGGGATGTCATTTCATGGAGGATTTATTGGTGTGCTTATTGCTATGCTGGTTTTTAATAGAAAATATGAGTTCTCGTTTTTTCAAACAACAGACTTCATTGCGCCACTTGTTCCTCTGGGCTTAGGATTTGGGAGGCTAGGAAACTACATTAATGGCGAGCTTTGGGGTAGGGTAACTGATACCTCTTGGGGAGTTTTGGCGCCTGATCAGAGCGGACTCTGGGAACAAAGATTTCCAACGCAGCTATATGAGGCTTTTTTAGAAGGACTCTTGTTATTCATAATACTTTGGATCTTTAGTAAAAAGAATCCGCCATTATTTGCAACCTCGGCCTTATTCCTTATTTTTTATGGCTTTTTTAGATTTATAATTGAATTTATTAGGGCCCCAGATTCACATATTGGTTATCTAGCATTTGACTGGCTGACTATGGGACAATTGCTCAGCTTTCCAATGATACTAATTGGACTCTATTTTTTAAATAAGTCATACAATTTAAAGGGTCAAACATGAAACAATACTTAGATTTTTTGAACCTTGTTAGAGATAAAGGCGCTGAAAAAACAGATAGAACTGGAACAGGCACTAAAAGCATATTTGGCCACCAGATGCGCTTTAACCTTGCTGATGGCTTTCCAATTGTAACCACCAAACGAGTTCATGTTCCCTCAGTTATTCATGAGTTACTCTGGTTTTTAAAGGGCGACACCAACATTAAATACTTGAAAGATAATAAAGTCAATATTTGGAATGAATGGGCTGATAAAAATGGAGATCTTGGCCCTGTATACGGCGCTCAATGGCGAAAATGGAAAAATGCTAACGGCCATGAAATTGATCAAATTCAGCAAGCAATTAATCTGATTAATAACGCGCCAGACTCAAGACGGATTATTGTTTCAAGCTGGAATGTTGGAGAACTTGAAAGCATGGCCCTTCAGCCTTGCCATGCTCTTTTTCAGTTTTATGTTGCAGAAGGAAAGCTATCTTGTCAGCTCTATCAAAGAAGTGCAGACATATTTTTAGGGGTGCCATTTAATATCGCCTCATATGCATTACTGACCCATATGGTTGCTCAGCAATGTGATTTAGAGGTAGGTGACTTTGTTTGGAGTGGAGGTGACTGCCATATCTATACAAACCACTTTAACCAAGTTGATACTCAGCTTCAAAGAACGCCAAAAAAGCTGCCAACTATTCAAATTAATAGAAAACCTGAGAGCATATTTGATTATGCTTACGAAGACTTTGAGCTCATTGATTACGAGCATGATGATCCCATTAAAGCCCCAGTAGCGGTTTAATTAATGGAAAAACTTCAAAAAAAATTCACTTATAAATTTAACGATATTGCTCTGCTGAAGCAAGCGCTTACGCATCGAAGTGTCAGCAAGAGTAATAATGAGCGACTTGAATTTTTAGGTGATAGTGTTCTAGGGTGTGTTATTTCGGAAGAGCTATACTTACGCTATCCTTTAATTGATGAAGGTCAACTATCAAGACTTCGCTCTCATCTTGTAAGAGGACAAACTCTTGCAAATTTAGCCAAAACTCTAAATATTTCTGAAAGTCTAACATTGGGTCATGGAGAACTTAAAAGTGGGGGTTTTAGACGTGAATCGATCCTTGCTGACGCATTTGAAGCAATACTGGGCGCTATCTTTCTTGATTCTGACTATTTAACTGTAAAAAATATAATCCTAAACCTCTTTAATGACTTACTTAATCAGGCGAAACCAGAGGATTCATTAAAAGATTTTAAAACTCAACTTCAAGAGCTACTTCAAAAGAAAGGGCATTCTCTGCCAAGCTATGAGCTGATTCAGACCAAAGGAAAAGACCATAATGCAATTTTTTATGTGAGCTGTACTGTCTCAGAACTCAATCTTACTTCTGAAAAAAATGCTAAAAGCATCAAAAGGGCAGAGCAGGCTTGTGCTCAGTCAATTTTAGAGGAAATTTTAAAATAATGGGTTTTCAATCAGGCTCCATTGCAGTTGTTGGTAAGCCCAATGTCGGCAAATCTACTCTTGTCAATGAGTTGATTGGACAAAAATTATCGATTACTTCTCATCGTCCACAAACAACAAGACACCGGATAAATGCAATTGATACTCAAGCCAATTACCAGATGGTATTTGTTGATACTCCCGGCATACATATTGGCAACAATAAAGCTATTAATTCATATATGAATCGGGCTGCTAGCTCTAGTTTTAACGATGTAGACATGATCATTTGGATTGTTGAAATTTTTAAATGGACTAAAGAGGATGCTAGAGTAATGGAGCACCTTAATAAGGTAGATATCCCAGTCATACTCTGCATTAATAAGATAGATAAGTTAGAGTCAGCCGATAAAATGTTCCCCTTTCTCGAGACCTTAAATGAAAAATTTGAAGCCACAGAGGTCTTTCCATTGTCAGCATTTGAAAGAAAAGACACTCAAAAACTACGAAAGTTAATCTTAAAATACCTTCCAGAACAGGATGCGATCTATGATGAGGATTACATCACAGATCGATCTCAAAAGTTTGTGATCTCTGAATTTATTCGCGAAAAGCTGATGAGAAATCTATCGAATGAACTGCCTTACGACATTACCGTTGAGATTGAAAAGCTAGAGCTTGACGGCAAAATGTATCGAATAGCAGCACGTATTTTTGTTGACAAAGCCTCACAAAAAAGCATTGTCATTGGTCAAAATGGCGGTATGCTTAAAAAAATTGGAATGGAGTCTAGACTATCAATTGAAGGCTTTCTAGATGCAAAAGTATTCCTCGAGTTATGGGTTAAGGTTAGGCAAGGCTGGTCAGACGACAAAAGAGCATTAGCATCTTTGGGTTATGACTAGAGTCGAAAATTCACCCGCTTTTTTAATTCATAGAAGAATGTATCAAGGAAACTCTCTCCTACTGGACTTTTTTACAAAAGATCATGGAAAGTTAAGGCTCATTGCTCGAGGTGCAAGAAGCAGCAAAACCTCTCTTCAAATGTTTCAATGTTTAAGCATATCATACAAAGGAAAAGGGGATTTAAAAAGCCTGTCTCAATGGGAAATTTCAGACGAGCCAAGGCGCCTAATGGGTAACGATCTTGTTATGGCAATGTATGTCAATGAACTTATACAAAGACTTCTTCCCGAAGGTGATGAGCATAGTGAAATATTTGAATCCTATTGGTCTTATATTAGGAGTATTAGCTCATTAGATGCAAGTGCAAAAGAGTATACCCTTCGTGTATTTGAAAACCAATTGTTACAAGATTTAGGCTATGGTCTTGACTTTGAAGATGATATTGATGGCAATATCATTAATGACAATCTCCATTATGACTATATTGAGGATCAAGGCTTTGCGCTTAATGTTGAAGGAGAAATTCAAGGCAGTACACTTGCTCACCTTTCAAAATCTAATAAGCCTATTTCTTCAACAAAAGAATTAAGTATTTTGAAAAAAATGAATCGAAAAAGATTAAAATCCTTACTTGGGGATAAGCCCCTTAAAAGTAAAGAATTATTTTTTGTGAATTAGGTCTAATGATGGATATATTTTTAGGTGTAAATATTGATCACATTGCTACATTAAGACAAGCAAGAGGTACTCGTTACCCAAGCTTGATTGATGCTGCAAAAATATGCGAGAGTTCAGGTGCGGATAGCATTACTCTTCATTTAAGAGAAGATAGACGCCATATTCAGGATCAAGATGTAGAGGAATTAAAATTTAGCCTCACAACCAAAATGAACTTGGAGATGGCTGCGACAGATGAAATGTTAGAAATAGCAACTAAAATTTTGCCTGAAGACTGCTGCCTTGTTCCAGAAAAGAGGCAAGAGCTGACGACTGAAGGAGGCTTAGATGTTCTATCTCAATTAGGCAGAATCAAAGAGGTTTGCTCTGAATTAAGCACAAACAACATTAAAGCCTCTTTATTCATCGATCCTGACAATTATCAGATTGAGGCGGCTGTTGAATGCGGCGCACCAATTATTGAAATTCATACAGGTCATTATGCAGACGCCTCATCTGCCGCTGAAATGCAAAAAGAGCTTCAAAAAATCTCAGAAGCTTGTGCTTATGCACACAGTCTTGGCTTACAGGTCAATGCAGGACACGGTTTAACTCTTGAGAATACAAAAGCTATTGCTGAAATTAACAGTGTCGTAGAGCTAAATATTGGTCACTCAATTATCTCCAGAGCTCTTTTTGTCGGCTTAGGAGCTGCTACATCTGAAATGAAACAGTTAATACAAGAGGCAAGAGGGTTGTGATTTACGGTATTGGGACAGATATAGTAAACATAGAGAGAGTCCAAAAGATTTTGATCAAAAACCGTGATGGTTTTATCAATCGAGTGTTAACAGAGCACGAGAGAGCTCTATTTACTAATAAAGCTGACAGTGCGGCCTTTTGCGCAAAGAGGTTTGCAGCTAAGGAGGCATTTGCTAAATCCTTGGGAACTGGAATAGGAAGGGTGGTTAGCTTCCAAGATCTTACAATAAGAAACAACGAAAATGGTAAGCCTTACTTTATGCCAAGTGAAAAACTCAGACTATACCTTCTAGAAAAAGGAATTAAGCAGGGTCATTTGAGTATTTCTGATGAAAGTAATCATGCAGTAGCATTTGTTGTACTCGAGTCAGAATCAAGCTCTTAAGAACTAAAAAGGAATATCATCCTCAAATTCATCAGGTGCAACTGGAGTAATTGCAGGCGCCGGCTGAGAAGCTTGCTGCGCTTGAGGCTGAGATTGCTGCATTGGAGCACTTGAATTCATATCATCCCTTCTATCTAGCATTTGAAGAGTCCCGCTATAACCACTAATAACAACCTCTGTAGTGTAGCGATCTTGTCCACTTTGATCTTGCCATTTTCTTGTCTGGAGTTTACCTTCTACATAGACCTTTGAGCCTTTATCAAGATATTGACCAGCTATTTCAGCTACCTTGCCAAACAAACTAACCCTATGCCATTCTGTTCTTTCTTGCTTTTGACCAGTACTTTTATCTGTCCAGGATTCACTTGTTGCGATAGATAAATTACTAATTGCGTTTCCATTTGAAGCATATTTAATCTCTGGTTTTGCTCCCAAATTACCTACCAAAATTACTTTATTTATCCCGGCCATTCTATTAATTTCTCCTGTTAAGTTTTAGATTTCAGTGGCATAAAAAGAATCAAAAGCCACCAGATTATTGCTACAAATATGGTAAATAAGAATACACTATTTAAATTGTAAATGTCATAAATAAAACCGCCAATTGCTCCGCCAATAAAGGTGCCAAGAAATTGTGATGTAGAGAAAATTCCCATTGCTAAACCTCTCTTTGAAGCGCTTGCAGTTCTTGATAACAAAGAGGGTAGCAAAGCCTCAACAGTGTTAAATGCTACAAAAAATATAGTTAAGGTAATTAGGAAAACCTTGAAGTTTAAATTTAAACTAAAGAAGATAATTTGACTTGATATAAGCAACAAAATACTAATTAATAATATGTACTTTGTCTTTTTAAATTTTTCAGAGATAATAATTAGAGGAATCATTCCTAAAAATGATAATAGGACAGCTGGAAGGTAAAGCTGCCAATTATCTAACATACTTACAATTTGATTTTCCATTATGAGAAGAGGCATCACAATAAATCCAGCAGCAAGAATTAAATGTAGTGAAAAAATACTAAAATCAAGGGCAAGTAGCTCTTTAGTAAATGTTTCTTTAAATGCCTCAAGAGATAGCTTGTAGTAGGTAATAGATTTAGTTTGCTTTAAGGAGAGAACAATAAGCATAGCAATCAAAGATAGAATGGCAATCACCCAAAAAAGGCCTGAAAGTCCAACTCTTGATGAAATGATTGGTCCAATGAGAAGTGAGAGCATAAAAGCAACCCCTATTTGAAATCCAACAAATGCATTCGCCTTTGCTCTATTTTCTTCACTAACTGAATCAGCTAAAAACGCCATAAGAACAGCTGATATAGCACCTCCACCTTGAAATGCACGACCGATGACAACAATGATAATATTTGAAGTATTAGCTGCTAAGATACTTCCA
>OBMK010002039.1_pt1 | contig 15956 bp, 2 predicted proteins | sample 1539081 | NCBI WGS metagenome assembly OBMK01 (sample SAMEA3355528, study PRJEB22509) | marine metagenome | biome: marine; feature: river plume; material: water | place: USA | collected 2010-08-07 | depth 0.5 m | reverse complement strand
CTGAGAATCCACTAATCAAAACTGTCTTAGTTCCCAATGCCCAACTTAACCAACTTAATCCACTACCAATACCAATAAATGCTTTTGATTTTCTCATTTCATCCATAACCGATTCTAATGGTCCTTCTGGGTGTTTTACAATACCTGTTGGGTGTTTGTTTCCCATATAGTTATCTCCTTCCTTAGATAAGAGTTTAACTGTGTATCCTTTATTGTTTAACCAATCTACTACATCTTGCCAACCAGTTGGATTATTCCAATATTTAGATTGAGCAGTTCCATGTATTGCTATTGTGATTAGTTTATCATCTTTAGTAACTTTTGATGTTGGTAATAGTGGTTTTATTTCTTTATATTCTAACCCTAATATATCAGAACCCATTTTTTGCATTGTTTGGGTTTTGAAATCGTTTGGATTTTTTAATTCATTTACACTACCATCTTCATTATAGAATAAACCTACATTATACATTGCATATAAGTTTTGTACAGTAGAACCAGGTTTAACAAATTCAAAGTGAGGATATTGTTCCTCAAACATATTATTGTGAAATGTCGAAACAATTAGTTCACAATTATGCTTCTTTCTGAATTCTTCAAAGTATGGAAACCATGCTAATGTATCTCCCAAAGCCTTTGAACCCATTGATATAAAAACTCGCTTACCAAATGGATTAAAATCATGTTCATAAAATACATCATCATTTCTAAGTACTCTAACCTTCCAATCTATACAATATTCTATATTAGATTTAGCCCAATTATTATTTCCAATTTTAGTTTCAAATCGTATTGTGTTTGTAGATTTATCTATAAATTGTACTTTATATTCTTCATTAATTGTTCCTGTTATTTCAACGAAAGGTCCATTTACAAAATGAGTAAATACTTTATTTTGTACATCTACAATATTATTTTTATTTTTTGTTAAGTTGGTATATATCATTTCCAAGTCTTATTTGTTAAATCTAATAATGAAAATCCTTCGGCTTGATTTGAATACATTTTATTTGTTGTATATCTAAGTCTTGGATGGTGATAGAATACATGGTTATACCATAAATCAGCAACATCCCATTCACAATCTTTGATTCTATCCATATACCATTGTTTATCTCTATTCGGTATCAGATAGGCATGTGCTAAGTCTTGATTATGAGCTGTTTTACTAAATAACTCATCTATGTTTTCTTTTGAATTAGATGGATTGTTAGCAAATGAAATAAATGGAACATTATCCCTTTCTGATATAAAACATGCTTTATGTATTATTTCAACAAACTCCATTAACCCACTATCGATATAAGCATCAGCTTCAAAAATTAAAGTATAATCGTAATCAGGATTTATAGTTTCTAATGCAAATCTATGTGCCATATAACAACCATAATGTCCTCCAGTTATCCAACCCAATCCTGCACCAGGTGAGAGTTCTCCAGGTGTGTTTGTTGGTGATATATGTTGAGGTCTCCTACAATGTTCTGCTGGAGGGAAATCAGTATAAGGTGTATTTACAATTGCCTCATAATCCATTCCGTATAATTCCAATTGTTTTAATGATTCTTGACTTATACGTTCCCTTAAATCATTGGGCTTTGTCATTAAATGCTTTATTTGAATCTTTGGCTTCTTACGAACAAAACTATGATTATCAATTAAAAATTGCTTATAAAAGAAATCATTTGGAGCACGGGTAGAACCTTCAAAAACAAAGTAATCATCACCAGTTATAAATCCACCAGGCTTTACTTTATGATACCAACGTTTTATATCACTCATTACGGAATCATAATCATGACCAACATCAATCATTATAAAATCAATAGAATCATTTTGGAATTGAGTTGATGCGTTTTCTGATGTATCTTTTATAGCTTTGAATGTACTGAAGTTATCACTCATTATTGTATTCTCTACAAATTCACCATAAATATCACCACCATATGAACCAACTATGTTTTGATGTAGTTCGTCATCATCGGTACCTTTCCAAGTATCAACAACAGTAAAATTTACATTCTTTTTAGATTCTCTTATTTTTGTTGCCATATGGTTGGATGATTTTCCTAACCAACTACCAACTTCTACAAATACTTCACCACCCTTAGCGTTCTTTACAAATCTATCATATAAACTTTCATAGGAAAACCAACCTGGTATTTCATTAAATTGAGGTTCTAATAATTCTATTATTGTTTTTTTAGTATTTAGAATATCATCATCAATATAAGTAACCAATTCATTAGAATCATATGTATCTAAATAGGTATCTAATTTTCTGAATATACATTGTAATCCATATCCCAATGCTTCTTTAATTGATAATGGATTTAACTCCAATTTAGAACTAAAGTAAAACATATCAGATGCTTTATAGAATTTATCTACATCACTACGTTCACCCCAAACTATACAATTATCAGGCTTATGCTCCATTATAGGTCCCCAATATGATTCAAAGTTAATAGCTTGATTTCCAACAAAATGGAATTTGATTTTATACTTTTCTAAAATTCTAGCTACTTTAAATACTTCACCTTGATTCTTACCTTCGGTAAATAACCCAACCATAAGAACATGCTTCCATTCAGTATCAAATCCTAACTCATTTTGAACTTCTATTTTGTTGAATGTTTGCTTCTCTATTGGATATTCCCATACCTTAGTATCAACACCTAAATGTTCAAACTTTCGTCTACTCCATTCGGATACTAAAACATATCTATCGGGTTGATAACGAATTTCGTCTGGATTTGTTGCAGAACCATGCGTTGATGCTACAATATTATACTTACGTGAGTTTATCCATAATTTATCTAATATATCGTAAGATAAAAAGTGTTCTGGTATTTCAGTAAAATGTATGATGTTTGGTTTGATAGATTTTATCAAATCAACAATTTCAGATTTATCATCGCCTAATGTATGTAGTTTAACCAAATTATTAATTTGGTCTTTTTGAACTACAAATACTCCACCACTGTGGTTGTTTACCTCAATTACTTCAATATCAAAATCATCTCTAAAGATTTCGATTTGTTTTAATAGGTATTGTGGCATCCCACCAGTAGATAGGTGTGATGATATATATAACAGTTTCTTCTTTGACATAGATAAATTGAGTGTATAAGTTACACTTCTTTACAAAGATACAAAAAATATTTTAATTTACCAAATCTTTTTTAGAAAGAAATAGTCCCAGCATCTAAATCAATTTGACCATTAGGATATTTTTTATCCAAATCAGCCAATTCACTATCCATTGTACTCAATGAAGTATCCAATTTATTACCAAACTCAATTTCCTTTTCATTTAATTCTTTGAGTTGTTTTTCAAGATCTCTTCTTCTAACAGCAACTTGACCTAATGCAATTACCATACTATTTTGCTCATCTTGAATTGATTTTAGTTTATCAATTACTGATTTATCTAATGCTTCTGTAGTTTGTTCCATAACTTTTAGTTTATTATCTATATATAAGTATATATGTTTTCAATTAAACGAAATTATTTCGAACCACTTATTTGTGCTTCTAACTCCAATACCTTATCACTCAGTTCTTGAATTGCTTTAATCATTGGTGAAATGAATTCGTGATATCTCAATCCATAAGTTGAACCAGTTATCAATCCAGCAAAATCCATTGAATCTTTTTCAAATGATTCTAATGTAGTTTCAACACTTTGTGCACCTAAACCATAATGAGTTCTACTACCACTTATAAATGTGTATGATATTGGATTTAATTCATTTATAAAATCTAATCCCAAATCAGATGTGATAATATTTTCTTTTTGAGTTTCATCAGATGTTTGTATGGTACCATTGGTTGCATATACATCATCCCATCGTTGGTCAAACCGACCTAAATCATATAAATTATCGGTAAATGGTATTACCGTACCTCTAGCTATGATTGAGGTTCCATAAAATGTAGATTGTCCGAATGTTGAAGCTAACCCACTAAAATACGATGCTCCACCTTGAGCGTTAAATATCTCTGGTCCAAATGTGAATGAACCTTTATTGATATTCTCAGGGAGTCTTTTAGCTCTAACGAATGTTACTTCATCTGATACTACTTGTAAACCTCCTGCTTGTATTTCAACAAAGTTTGAAGGAATTGAAAATTCTAATGATGTATCTAAACTACTACCAAATGCTTGTAAAACACCAGTTGTAGATGTAGGATTATTTGTGTTATTTTCATATTTTATTATTGCCGTTGTATATGAATTAGAAGTAGTACCATTGGATGTGGTATTTTGTGAATATCCAGCGGTTGTACCCAATTTAACTGAGTATCTTAACTTAGCGTTTGTAGCTGCAGTTGTTATGTTTATGGTTACATTTGCACCAGTTTGTGCTAAAGCTTCTCCATCATCTGCATCATCACCTCCTTGAGATGTTGCCACATAAGTCCAACCAGATGTTATAACGTTGTGAGATAATATATCATTTGATATGTAGTTATATACACCAGCAACTGAGAATGTATATACATCAGCTCCTTCCAATAACTCAATCTTATCAACCAATTGTAAAGAAATTGAATCACCATCTTTTACATAGATTTTACTTTCACCTTCAACTAATTCAGTTGTTTTTATCTCTTCGTTATTATCTAACCAAAATCCATGCGAATCTGATACTTCAATAACTTTATCACCTATTGTAAGTTTATATATTTCAGTTGTTGTTCTTCTTTTAATTGCATCTATGGTAAATTCACCAAACTTATCTATTCCCGTATGTGAATCCAATTTATCATTCCAATTCCAAGATAATATCTTATCTCCTATTTTAGCATCTTTAGCTAAAATATAAGAACCATCAGATAATGTAATTTTGGTATCACCAACTACCGATGAAATTTCACTTGAAAGGCCTCCACCACCTCCACCTCCACCACTTGGTGGTACATAAGTACCAGTGTAGTAGTTACCCACACCAGCAGTAGCACTTCTTGCTTCAGAAGTTTGTGCTATTTTAGTTCTACCAATAACTGCATTCGAATTATCGGCATCAACAACTTCTAAATACAAATATGCTATTTGTCTTATTGCCGTTGGACCTACTACATTACCATGCGTTTGTCCAGTAAATGTTGGTAAATAACTTGGATATGAAGTTGTTTGTGATATCGTTTGTGTTGGTGGTTTCAAAGTTAAAGTGGGTACATTTAATTCTAATTGAATATCTCCAACAGCCACAGATGTTGCTGATGTTCCAGCATTCGTATTACCACCAACACTAAACCCACTAAATGCAAAAGTTGCACTATTACTTTGTTGTACACTAAGAGATAGAGGGTTATCCGGAGTTGCATGTGTGGTGTTTGAAAATTCCATAGTAAAACCTGCACTACCCGCCGTATCAGTTAATTCTGATTTAGTTCCTATAACTATCTTTTTCTCACTACCAGTAAAAAATTGAAGTTCAGGTATATTTGGTTCAAATACTATTTCTGAATTATCATCTCTTAATGCCTTTGTATCTACATCAATTACCCAATCTCCGATTCTACCACTTTCAGCGTTTATAATACCACCAATAGAAGCATTTGATGCGGAAACGTTTCCATTAACATCAACACTAAATTTTGCACCTTCACCACTTTCAGGTACACTTATTGAACCCCCCACAATAGCCGATTCTTCAATTGTACCACCATTAAAATCACCACTAAATTGAACAGATGCTCCATCATATCTCAAGAAATCACCAGATGGACTTCTTAATGAAAAGTGTGGTATTTCCGATGCTGATGGGAATCCTAAAAATGCTCCTCTATTATCGTAACCAGCAGATGGCTGTCCAATTGATATAAATGGCTTATTAGTACCAGTCGATGAACCCGATGTTGATAATCGAATAGCATCTCCAGTTATAATACGTTCACCTAACGAACCAGCGGTTACAGTACCAACACTCGTAGCAGTTAAATCTTCAGTACCCCTATGGATTGTATATAAGGTAAATTTATGGGATGGATTTAATCCATTCTTTGCTAAAACCAAAGTTGGACCATTATTTATTCTATCAACTTGTAACTGAGAGTCCGTACCTGGATTGGCTGGTTCAGGTGAAACTAATTTTAGTGCTAACGAACTAGTAACGAAATTATCATTTTCATCATACACATTAGTAGCAAGTACATATGCATTAGTATGTGGTGCATAGTCAGGTATACCAACCCAGTTTTGGTCAAAAAATGAAGCTGTGTTTGCCATATCTGCCCAAGACATAGGAGTACCTGTTCCAGTTTCAAATGCTTGAATATAATCTGTTCCTGATTCCCATAATATATCGGCTTTGGTACTACCGGCTCCACCTGCACTCAAATCATATGATGATGTTAAGTATGTTTGAAAATCAATAGATGATGAATCTGCATATAATGCAGGTCCCTCTATTGTATATACTGCATTATCGGTGCCGTTATTTACTGAAAGTCCATTTAAAACATGAGTAGTTGTAATTTGACCATATACAGTTACAGTAGAACCACTACCAAATGGGTCAGGAGTTCTAGTGAATACTCCATCTGAAAATGATGGTGGGTTTCCTGTTGGGCTTCCCATTGAGTAGTAGGGGAAAGTAGTTTTTACATCTGCATATCTAGGAGTTGTTGCGTATTGGAACCACTGATACAGTCCACCACCTGTTTGTGATGAAGTAAAATAAAATTCAGCTTCTATTAAATCACCAATAGAATAATCAGTTTCATAAAATAAACCACTTTTATCAACTTCCCATCCACCAATATTTGTTTTAACATTATCACCAGCTAAAGATAAACTTGCAGTTCCCTCATCGAATCCTATAAAGATACCATCACTTTCAAAACCTTGTGGACTTTGTCCGATTGATATAAATGGATTTGCATTACCATTACCAGCATCAGCATTCAATGCTATTACAGCATCTGAACCCGATGAACCAACGTTAATTGTTTGGTCTGCATACACATCATCTGCAAATAATATATCAGTTGCTACTGAAGTAAACTCAGCTCCAAACGAATCCCAGTAAGTAGTATAACTAGCACCAGTTGTAGGTTTAGAACCAGCATCTGATGTGTATGTTTGCTTAGCCATATAATATGAACCATCACTTCCCTTTACAACATCAATTCTTGCAGTTGTCTTATAATATTCTACACCAACTGCCCACTCACCTCTATATACTATACCAGCACTTGTACCTGGTGCTCCAGGACTTCCATCGGTACCATCAGTTCCATCAGTACCATCAGTACCATCAGTACCATCGGTTCTTTGTGCATAAACCACAGGAGTTGACCAAGTAGTTGTTGCTGCAGTTTCAGTTGGTGCCCCACTAAATAAACCATTTGCTGCATAAACCGCATCACCATTAGATGCTAAAGCTGGTACAGTTGTAGACCAGTTTGTTGGTGGAGTTAATGTAGATGTTGTAAAGTTGTAACTACCAGCAGTATTTCCAGCACTACTATTTAATCGATAAATGGTAGTTTCTGCAACAGCCGTACCCTCTACCTGATATGGAGTTCCCCAAGTAAAGTTGGTAGCTCCAACTGCTTTTGTACCTTGAACTGCCCATAATAAATTAGTACCAGATGGTGGAGAATCACTCCAACCAGTTGGTACACCAGATGATGCAGATGGGGTTGATGGTTGTGTTGCATTTCGAATGAATATGATGTTTACACTCGCACCAGTCTCTCCATTGGTACCATCAGTACCAGCTTTTGATTTAGTTAAAGTTTGTATAGTTTCTGAAGTAAATACTTGACCACTCAATCGTTTACCACTAATCGTATAGGTTATTACTACTTGGTCGGTACTCATAGCAGTAGCATCACCAACAGTTGCGGTATCCGTACCATCACCAGTTATACCACCCAAAGTTGCCGTGCCTGTATTACTTACTGTTATTGTATATTCCTCATTACCAGCCGTACTATCAGTTGTAAAATCCAATTCATTTGTACCTTCGTATACTTGTATAGTAGTACCACTATTAGTCAACACTGGATTTGAACCATCCGAATCGGATGCAACTGAATGTGCTTGGTTTGTATTAATTACAGTTATTGCATCAATACCATCTGCACCATCGGAAATTATATAATACGTTTCAGTAATTGTATTTGTTTGTCCAGTAGCAGGGTCAGTAAATACTGCGGTTAATACCACATCTTTTGTTGCTACTGCACTACCAGCTAATGCAATTGATGTACCATCGCCATCATCTGCCGTAATTGTAATATTTGTAGTATCACCTGATGGGGATACAGGTATCTGCATCTTATCTACACCACCACTAAACGATGGAGTTATTTGTACAGTCTGAGTATATTCAGTTCCAGATGTATCATAGAAAGATGCCTGAGCGGTTAATGTAGTTGGTAAGAATGAATTATCAGCCGGATTTCTAGTTGATTTTAAGTTTGATGAAATAAATGAACCTCCACCTAAACCATCAGTTACATCTAATAATTGAATACTATCATATGTTGTAGAACCATCTTTCAATGTTATTAACATAGAACCAGTAATAGCATTTGCTGATATTGTTGGTGCGTAATCAGTACCGGTAACACCACCATAAGTTGTAATTTCATTAGAACCACTAAAAATCTTAATATTACCAGTTGTGATTGTGTTAAGTGCACCTGGCGCTGATTCTAATATTTCGAATGAAAGTGTTCCTGCTCCATTTTTTATTTGAGTTCCATCTAAAGGTGAAATAAAATACATAGGTGCGTTTGATGAACCACCCTCTAATTTATTTAAAGAAGTACTATCGGTAATAGAATCTTTTTGTACTAAGATTGAAACTGGCAATTGAGTCTTAGAAGTAATATCTCCTGTTGAAGTATTAAATACAATATCAAAGTATTGCTCACCCGTTCCACCAGTCACCGTACCTGTTAGTGAAGGTGTTGTAATTGAACCAGCAAGAGCATCGGTTATTGTAATATCACTCGTACCAATCGTTCCACTCAGATTTTGTTGATTGATATAAATTCTAATCGTATCATCTGCCGCTGTAGTATCGGCTGAATCATCAAAAACATAGACCTGAGAATCCGATGTTATTGATACTACTTTACCAGCTACACCCTCTTTTGCTTTAGTTATACTTTGTGTAGTTGTTGTTTGGAATACCGTACCATCTGCTCTCTTTCCATCAATAGTATATGTTATCAATATCTGGTCGGTACTCATAGCAGTAGCATCACCAACAGTTGCTGTATCCGTACCATTACCAGTTATACCACCCAACGTTGCCGTACCTGTATTACTTACTGTTATTGTGTATTCACCATCACCAGCCGTACCAGTTGTAAAATCCAATTCATTTGCACCTTCAAATATTTGAATAGTTGTTCCACTATTAGTAAGAGCACCACTCTCCAAAGTACCATCAGCATTAGCCGGTACTGTATGTGATTGGTTTGTATTGATTACAGTAATTGCATCAATACCATCAGCACCATCTGAAATTATATAGAATGTTTCGTTTATTGTAGTTGTTTGTCCAGTTGCAGGGTCAGTAAATACTGCCGTTAATACAGTATCTTTTGTTGCGTAAACTGCACCAACACCCTGAACCATAGTAGTTCCATCTCCATCGGTAGCAGTTATTGTTATTTCAGAATCACCACTTGCAAGTGCTACTGACATCTTATCCACACCACCACTAAAAGATGGGGTTATTGCAATGCTACTGGTATATTCAGTTCCAGACGTATCAAAGAATGATGCAGTTGCTCTTAACAATGCTGGGGTGAATGAATTATCTGCTGGATTTCTAGTTGATTTTAAGTTTGGTGAAATAAATGAACCTCCACCTAAACCATCAGTTACATCTAATAATGCGATTGTATCTAAAACACTATCATCAGATGAATCTCTTAACTCTAATATTAGAGTACCATTAATAGCGTTTTCATCAATGGTTGGATTATATTCATCACCAGTAATACCACTCATTGATGCGTTTAACAATGATGAATCATCTTTGTAAAGTTTTATATTACCAGATGATATATTACTTAACCCACTTACTGATGATTCTTGAACTTGTAATACAATATTACCACTATTATTTTTTATTTGAGTACCACCTGATGTAGGGGTAATCATATATTGTGGAGTAGTATCTGAACCGGGTTTAACAGAAACTATCGTTATGGTATCACTAGCTACTTCACTTTGATTTCCATCAGATACACCAACTCTAATTGTTTGTGGAGTTGCAGAATATGTAGATGGGATTGTCCAACTAAATGTATCTTGATTAGCCGAAGTACCATCTATGTAAGTAGTTTCATCAGTTAACCCATCTCCCGTAAACTTAAAGTATGCATCGGTAAAGTTTTGTGAATCAGCCGTTAACGTTATTGTACCACTTGGTGATGGGGTTGTACCATCAGCCGCATATGATATTACGTTAGCATCTGCACTAAGTTGTACTACAAATGCAGGTGTACCAGCTACTCCCTCTTTTGCTTTAGTTAATGTTTGTGTAGTATCTATTACAAAATCATCACCATTAAATCTCTTACCTACTATTTCATAATTGATTGAAACTGCATCAGTACCAGTTACCATTAAAGAGTGGTTACCAACTAATGCATCATTTGTGGAATCTGATATAGAACCTATTGTAATTGTTGAAGATGGTGACTGTGATGTATTAATTTTCCATGTACCTGCCGAAGTACCAGTTCCATCATAATCTAAAGAACCAGTTCCCTCATATACACTTAACTTTGTACCACTATCAGAATATGAAGATACAACTCCTAAATCCGAAGAAGGTAAAGTATGTGCTTGATTAGTATTAATAACAGTTAATGAAGGGAGTCCATCCGCTCCATCCGATACTATATAATACGTTTCAGTAATTGTAGTTGTTTGAGAAGTTGCAGGGTCGGTAAATACAGCAGTTAATACCACATCTTTTGTTGCTACCGATGAACCTCCTAATGTGATTGCCACACCATCTCCATCATCTGCCGTTATTATAATATTTGTAGTATCACCACTTGCAGTACCAACTGCCATTTTGTCTACACCATTAGAAACAGATGGAGTTATTATTACACTCGAAGTATATTCAGTTCCAGATGTATCGAAGAACGATGCGGTTGCGGTTAATGTAGTTGGTGTGAATGTTGGTAAACCAACTGGTCTGCTTGTTTTTAAGTTTGATGAAATAAATGAACCCCCACCTAAACCATCAGTTACATCTAATAATGTAATTGTATCTAATACATTACCACTATTATCTTCTAACGAAAGTATTTTAGTTCCAGTAATGAAACTTGCTGAAATGATTGGATTATACTCCACACCATTTCCACCATCAGTAACACCAGTTTGTGCGGCTAATATAGTTGCACCATCATAAATTTTAATGTTTCCAGTAGTTACATCACTCAATCCATTTATAGATGATTCTTGAACTTGTAATTCAATACCACCTCCACTATTTTTTATCTGAGTACCAGTTAGTGGAGTAATCATATATTGAGGAGTAGCATCTGCCCCAGACTTTAATGCCGTAATCGTTATTGTATCCGATATTTCAGCATCCCCCGTACCCTCAGTAACGGCTACTCTGAATGTTAATGGAGTTGAGAAATATGTTGATGGTACACTAATTTGAGCAGTATCAGTATTTGCAGTTAACCCATCCGTAAATGAAGTTTCATCAGTAAAGGTTGCAATAGTACCACCAGTAAATTTAAAATACCCATCAATAAAGTTTGATGATGATGCTATTAAATTAATTGTTGAAGATGGCGTTGGATTCACACCGAATTCATCATATTGTATTACATATGAATCTGCTAATAGACTTATATTTCTACCAGCACCAGCTGCGATAGTCCAAGGACCTGTACCCGGAGGTCCATCGGTTGAATTACCAGATATATCTGATGTGTGACCTGTATCAGCACTCCAAGTTTCTCCTATATATTGTACTAAATCACTTGGGTAATAATCTACACCATCTGCCCAAGTTCCTCTAAGTGATGGTTCAACCACACCTGCTGCGGTTTGTCTTATGGAACCTCTAATCGTTAATGATTCACCATCCCATTCCATTGATTTATATTCACCAGTATTTACATCTGGTGTTGATTTCAATGATAATATACCCATTGTACCATAAGTACCACCAGGTCCACCATCATTACTCATACCCATAAATACACCAGGTTGTGCAAACCCTTGAACTCCTTGTTGACCTATTGCTATGTAAGGTTCATCAGTTCCACCAACTATTGCAATATTTGCATTAGGGAATCCATCAGGTGGAGTACCAACATTAATTGTATTTTCTACAAATGATTCTTCGAAGATTGCTATCTTAGCAGCAACAAACATATCTTGCTGTCCTAAGTATTCCCAACCAAATGTATCAACATCACCTTCGGCTTGAGTACCATCATAAGATGGTTCATCCGTTACTCCGGTAGCTACCACATATGGTAATCTCTTATTATCATTTAATGCATTAGTTGTACCAAAGTAGTGAGTTTCCTCCGTACCACCATTATTATATCTATATACTACTGCATCTCTACGTTTTTGTTCTAAACTAAATAAGTAATCAATCGAACCAGTCCATTCACCCCTTACAACAATACCAGGCCCAGTTGCTCCTTCAAATACAGTTGAAATTGATTGAGATAGGAAATACGTTGCTCTACCATTCTCTATATCAACTTTGTAAATAAGTGTAGCTGATTTATTATCCTGTGGTATATTCCAATTCGTTATCGGGTCTATACTAGCAGGATTTCCATTTGGAAAATTTGGTTGTGTTATAAATGTAGGTACATAATGTAAAGAAGCTGAGAACTCGCCTAAAGTTCCAATTGGGTCACCAATTAAGTTTACTGTCTCTGGAGAGTATGTTGCTACGTGTGTTAGTTCTTCAGTTCCCTTTAATGCCGTTATTTGTGTACCAGTAGTATCTAATGTTGTTGTACCATCAACCTCAACACCAACACTTGGTGATGGGTTTGTTAAGAATACTTGGTAGTTATCGGAACCAGCTTTAATACCGGCTATCGTTACTTCGGATGATGCTACAACAGGTGAAGTAGCATTACCATCTCTAATCCTAACAGACCAAGTTGCAGTTTCACCAGGTGAAGTTGCATCACCAGAACCTATTTCAAATGTGTTATCAGTTCCAACTAAACTATATGCAAATCCATCTCTATAAAATTGATAGTATGTTTGTGAACCAGTTACGTTGAACGGAGTTGCTTCTAAGAAAATAGAACCAACCGGCGAAGTTACTACACCATCTCCATCAAAATTAACAACAGCAGTTGTTGTAGCTAAAGTTACACTTCTAGCAGCAGTACCATCATTTGATTTTGAGAATAACTGCCTTTTACTATATACCTCTTCTACACCAGCTACACCATTTGTTAATGAATATGGATACACATAGAAATTATAATCAACAGAACCACTTTGTGCTTCTAATTCACTAAAGTTTGAATAGTGTACTGTCTCATCTCCGAAATCTAAATCGTATTGTGATGATGCTGATATATCACCAATTACTATACCACTACCAGTTGCTGATAATGTGTATGTACCTGGTAAACTACTTGTTTCATATGAGAGATATAAGTTACCTTGTTTAACTAAAATATCAGTATCGGCTTTTGAGTAATCAGGTATCGTTCCGTTCTCATCAGCTTGTAGTGTTACAACCGATGGTTTTATTTCGATTTCAATTGCATCAGAACCATCTACCCCCTTAGTAATACGTTGCCTTATAGTTTTAAGTTCAAATGATGATGTGTAATATGGGTGAATTTGTAAATCATAATCTACACTAGCAATTAATGATGCGGTTCCAAATAATGTCCAATCATCAAACTTTTTAGAATATGTAGTACTACTTTCACTTATATAGGTTATATTATCAGGAGTAACTAAATTAACAAAGAAAGTACCCGGCTCACCACCACCACTATAAAGTAAATCCAACTTACCTTGCTTAGCAGTAATTGTTGTATCTAATGGAGAAAAGTCATATACCTCACCTTGTTGATTTGAATTTAGATTCACCACAAGCGGGTCAATAGTTACAATCACCGGTTCGATACCTAAACCATCAGGTGCTATAAACATTGTTTTATCAACACTAATAGATTCTGATGTGAAATCTTCTACATATGTAAAATTAAATGTTAATTGTTTACTATCAATAGGTGTGTAATAATCTACCGAATCACCGGGCACACCACTATCAATAATTTCATTTTGTGCGTTTGTTGCTGTTACACTTATTCTACTATCAAATGCCCCAGTTTCAAAGAACATATAATATTCAGGTAAAAGGTTGGGTTGGATAGACATTGAAGGAAACACCTTTAATGTACCACTTATCGGTGATTCATTAGTTCCTCTTAAATAAAAGTTACCAGCTAAACTTGCAGTTTGTGGTGTGAACGTTGTATCTTCCTTTGGGTTGATATTAAATTGTTCAGCATCAAATGTAACAAAACCAGCACCTAATCCATCTTGTAAATCAGTTAATAATAAAGTTGTTAGAATATCTTCTTCATCATCACCATCCATTAAATATAATGGTAATTGACCTGTAATCGATGTTCTATCAAATACAGCGTTATAATCCAACTCACCACTACCAGTTGTACCAGCCGTTAATCCTTCAATAAACCCAGTTGATTGGGCTTCCGAAAGAAGTATATAATCCGAACCACTTTGTACTTTTAATTTTGCATCAGAAAATCCGTTTTGTGGTAAGTTATCTCTTAGTATGATTTCATTAACACCATCGATACGAATTGCTTGTACTTCTAATGTACTCTCATCTTTATTTTTTATAATAGTACCTCTATAAGGTCTAATTTCAAAGTTTACACCACCCTTACCATCTTGAGTTCTCGTAATTACAACATCATCAGATACACCTTCAACTTCACCAGTAAATCTAATGTATTGTACAGTGATATCATCTCTTGAACCAGTAAAATCAGCAACAGTTAATGTTGGTGATAGCGTTTCATACCCACTCAATACACCAGGATATTGTCCACCAACATATTCAGATGATAATATTAAATCACCAAACTCATCATATGCACCAGATGTATATGTGATTGAGCCTGTTACTAATGTAGTTTCTACATCAAATGTAATTGTTGTAGGTGGTAATGGATTAGCAGGTGCTGATGCTGAATCAAATTGGAAGTATAGGTTATTTGGTGTAAGTGTAATATCCTTATTAAAAAGATTTAAGTTTCCACCATCAAATGTTTTTGTATCCTCAACTAATACTGGTATGTAGTTGTTGTTGATATCATAGAATTCGAATCTATAATCAAATGTTTCAGTTTGTAGAGTTTTTGGAACCTGTTGAATGAATGTAATCTCATCAGGAGAAAATGATGTTTCTTGCGATGCTTTTAGACTTACATTATTTATATACCAATCAGTACCATCTACCTCAAAATATAATTTAGCATTATCAAATTCATCAGCTATTATATTTTCAGTAAAATTTCTTTTTTGTAAAATAGCATTCGAAGATGGTATATTTACAATTGTTTGGGATTTAGGAGTACCATTTAAAGAACCACTTAATGTTACTTTTAAGAAATCCGTTGGGGAAACACTAGCTTTCTTTACATTTAAATCCAATGTATATTCAACTCCACTTTGAATTGAAAGGGATTCATTGGTTAAGAAGTGATTTCCCTCAGTAGAATTTAATTTAGCTGAATTGTATAAGAATCCCGTATTTAGTTCTACCAAAACATCATTTGAAGAAGTTGTCCAATATTGAGATAATACATCTTCAGTAAACGTACCATAACTAATTTCATTAGCTTCAGTAGTTTCTATATCTCTAAGTAACTCATTTGATTCTAATTGTATCTCTTGTACAAATTCAAAA
>OBMK010002036.1_pt1 | contig 15969 bp, 9 predicted proteins | sample 1539081 | NCBI WGS metagenome assembly OBMK01 (sample SAMEA3355528, study PRJEB22509) | marine metagenome | biome: marine; feature: river plume; material: water | place: USA | collected 2010-08-07 | depth 0.5 m | reverse complement strand
TTGTTGCAGACAATGTTCCTACCACAGCACAACCATTAGCCGAAGTTACAGAAGCAACAAAACCGCAAAACACTACTACTCCTCCTCCAGTGGTTGAAAAAGACGCTATGTCTGGCAACATTGGTGCTGGCATGTCGCAAGAAGAATTACTTGCAGAGTTAGTTAGATTAACACAAATTAACACTAACTTACTCAAGAAAGGCAACAGAATTACTGAAGCCATAGAAGTTTAATAAAACCTTTTCCGTTTTGCTTGACATTATTCCAACGAAGTGATAAATATACACATATAAAGAGGATTTTATGGCTACTTGGCGAAAATATTTTAACAGTTCAAACGGTGGATTACCTGTAAATGTAACAGGCAATAACTCCGATGGATATAGTGCAACACATTCGAGATACAGCAGTTGGCTTCCAGAAGTCTATGCTGGCAGTCCTAACAGGTTAATGAGATACATGCAGTATGACCAAATGGACAACGATTTAGAAATTAATGCGGCACTAGACATTCTTGCAGAATTTTCCACTCAAGAGGATGACACAACAAAAACTCCGTTTAGGTTTAAATTTACTGAAGACCCTAGTGAAACTGAAATGAAAATTTTAAGTAAAACACTAGACCAGTGGAACAACCTAAATGATTTTAGTCGCAGAGCGTTTAAAATGGTAAGAAGTACGTTAAAGTACGGCGACCAGTTTATGATTAGAGATCCAGAAACTTATAAGTTATATTGGACAGATCCAGCAAACATTGAAAAGGTTGTGGTTAACGAAAGCAAAGGTAAGAAAATTGAAACTTACTATGTTAAAAACTTAGAAGCAAACTTTGAACAATTAGCGGCAACATCAGCCGCGGCTATCCACTCCAGACCATATGGCGCAGGCGGCGGAATGTTAGCAGGTGGAAACATAGGAGCCAGTGCTGGTAATTATAAAATACAAAACGATCCAAGTCAAGGTGCAAGTCAAGGCATGCCAGTTGATGCAACACACGTTGTACAACTAAGTTTAACAGAAGGCATGGATCACAACTGGCCCTTTGGTATTAGTATTTTAGAACCAGTATTTAAAGTGTTCAAACAAAAAGAATTATTAGAAGACAGTATTATTATTTACAGAGTGCATAGAGCACCTGAAAGAAGAGTGTTCTTTATTGACGTAGGTAACATGCCTCCTCATAAAGCACAACAGTATCTAGAAAAAATTAAATACGAAGTACAACAAAAACGTGTTCCTAACAAAAACAAAGATGGTGCAAACGTAGCCGATGCGGCATATAACCCAATGAGTATGTTAGAAGATTACTTCTTTGCTCAAACGGCAGACGGCAGAGGCTCTAAAGTTGACACATTACCAGGCGGTACAAACTTAGGTGAGATTGACGACTTAAAATACTTTAACAATAAACTGTTACGAGGACTTCGAGTTCCTAGTAGTTATTTGCCCACTGGTCCAGATGACGGAACAGCACAACATAATGACGGTAAAGTAGGTGTAGCATACATACAAGAGCACCAGTTCTCAAAATACTGTCAGCGTTTACAAAGACAAATTATTAGAAATTTAGATAGAGAATTTAAAATGTATCTAAATTATAAAGGTATTGAACTTGACAACAGTACATTCAGCATTGAGTTTACAGATCCGCAAAACTTTAGTAGTTACAGAGAGTTGGATCTAGATACACAACGAGCTCAACTGTTTACAAGTCTAGAAGCAGTACCATATTTAAGCCAACAGTTCAAGTTGAAGAAGTACTTAGGTCTCAGCGAAGAAGATATGAAAGACAACGAGCACTATTGGAAACAAGAGAACAAGTATAGTACAGCAAATGCTGGAACAGAAGATGTAGGATTGAGAAATGTAGGTATTAGGCCTGGACCGAGTGCAGACTTAGATATCGATACACCTATCGACGATATTCCAGATCCTGCACTAGATGTAGAAACTCCAGATGTTACCCAACTAGACCCATCTGGTACACCGGGAGAACTATAATGAAATTAAATGAATTTTATAATCCAGAACATGATAGATCAGTAACAAGAGATTTTGACGATACTCGTAAAACTAAAATTACTTTAGAAACTCTTAACAAGTTAAGAAAGTATAGAGAGTTGAAGAAGAAAGAGAATATCGAGCAGGCAGAATTTGCATCTATTATGTATTCCAAAGCACAAGAATCAGACGCCGGCGCACTATAAATGAAATTGGCTGTTGTAGGCTGTAGTTGGTCTAGCCGCGATATAGAATACCCCGATATAGAATTTGGTCAGTTAGTAGCAGACTATTACGATGCTGAATACATTAACATGGGAAAGCCTGCATGTAGTAACCCGGGCATAGCACTTCAAATAGATTATCTCTTAGACGGCAAAATGGGCAGTCTTCCTGACCTAGTAATAATTAATGCCACCACAGTAACAAGAACAGAACTTAAACTAAACAGCAAACGAAGATTTGATCCTAAAGCAAGTTGGGATAATGTGCAGTTTGACATGCTGTTTGGAGAGAAGTTTAGAGACATACATGCACCTGGGTACGGCAAAGGATACGATCCTAGCATTGTAGTCGACAGTTTCTCTACTATATTTGGTGAGGACATGCAGAAGTCGTTCGGCGAAGGTTATTTTCATCCTAGATATGAAGATGCATTTACACAAAAATCATATGAAGCAATGAAAAAATGGTTTTTATACTTCTTTGATGCTGACTTAGAACGATATAAACAGCAAATGATATTACTTGGCTCCTGCTTAAAACTAAAAAAGAAAGGCGTTAAATTTATTTTTTGTCCTAACACATTCGACTGGGCTGAAGACTTATACTTACAAAAAGACAAGCCTAGTACAGAGAATCCAGAGAAAGCAGTGACATGGGAAGTGCTACAAGCAGATGAGTTGTTATACTCTGGCATAGCAGAATCTTTATGGTTAGAAGACGAAGTATATGGTAGTCATGAAAAGAGCCCAGGTCAATGGATAGACAATCATTTGCCTGTTGAGTGTCATATGGACTTTACATATAAAGTTATATCACACATAAATCGGCACAACTTGGCTAAATAAAAGCATATACAAAAATACTAGAACACCCACATCAAAACAAAAAGCAGTCAAAAAAGGCTGTTTTTTCCACAAAAACACATCTTTTAATAAGTAAACATACATTATATTATGTATACTCACGAAAGTGTCTACACATAATCATTTAAATGAAAAACTTTTATTATATTAGGAGCTCATAATGTCAGAACGCAGTAAACTAGAACAGGTTTTAGAATTCCTACTTGCGGAAGATAACGAGCGTGCCGAAGAGCTACTTCACGAATATGTCGTTGAAACTGCTCGTCAAGAGTACGAACGTATATTGGATGAAGATGAAGTAGTAGCTGAAACTAAAGACGAAGATGAGTCAGAAGAAGAAGCAGTTGAAGAAACTGTAGAAACAGATGACGAAGAAGCAGTTGAAGAAACTATAGATCAAGCAGATCCTGAAGCAGATTTTATCTCAGATGTTGAAGAAGCAGATGACGAAATTGAATCAGATGAAGTTGGTGAAATGGAAATGGACGGAGAAGGTGAAGAGGAAGAAGGCGAAGGTGAAGAGTTAGAAGACAAAGTCGACGAACTTGAATCAGAACTAGAAGACCTAAGAGCTGAATTTGAAAAATTACTTTCAGACGACGAATCAGGTGACGAAGAAATTGAAGGTGATATGGAGCCTATGGGTGACATGGAACCAGAAATGGAAGAAGAATCAGTTGAATATGATTTAGACGAAGAAGTAGCAGAAGACGATGACGAAGTTGTCGAAGAAGCAACTAAACTTCAAGACGCAGTAGCGGCACCAAAAGGTGGCGATGCAGGCGAAGGTGAATCACCATTCACAAAACAGCCAAAAGGTACATCAGTAAGTTCACCTAACGGTGCTGGTAACCCAGTTAAAACTACTGACGGTAGCGAAGGTAACAAAGGCGAAGGCGCTAAAGTTAACCCAACTACTGACAACATTAAGGTTGAACCTAAAAAGGCGTAAGGCTTTTTTATATACTAGGAGTTTTTGACAGTGCGTAAACTATACGAATATATGAGTCCAGAACAAAGTAAGATTCGATTACTTGAATCTAACGATGGAAAAGACTTATTCATGCAAGGATTATTCATTCAAGGTGATGTAAAGAACCAGAATGGAAGAGTATATCCGAAGGATGAGATTCAACGTGCTGTTGAGAACGTAACTAGTAGATTAAGTACAGGCGAGACTGTGATGGGAGAGTTAGATCACCCAGAAGAGTTACAAATAAACTTAGACCGAGTAAGTCATATCATTACAGAAATGCAATGTGATGGATCGAATGGTTTAGGTAAACTTAAAATTATAGATACACCAATGGGGAATATTGCAAGAGCTTTATTAAAAGCAGGAGCAAAGTTAGGTGTGTCCAGTAGAGGGAGTGGTAATGTTAATGAAAGCGGTAAAGTTTCCGATTTTGATATCATTACTGTAGATATAGTTGCCCAACCAAGTGCCCCGGATGCCTATCCAAAGACCATTTATGAGTCTTTGTTTAATATGCAAGGTGGTAGTATGATACATACTATTGCAGAAGACTATACACATAACAAAAACCAAGATGTTGAAAAGCATCTAAGTAAACAAATCGTTAATTTTATTAACGAATTAAAATTGAGGTAGGAGACTACTATGGCAGTAAACTTTAAAGACCTTATCGAGTCTAGCGATATGAACGAAGAAGTTCGTACAAGTATCGTTGAGGCCTGGGAAAGTCGTCTTGCCGAAGCCCGTGAGGAACTAACAGCAGAATTAAGAGAAGAGTTTGCTCAAAGATATGAGCATGACAAAGGCTTAATTGTTGAAGCAGTTGATGGGTTTATCAAACAAAGAGTTGAAGCAGAAATGCTTGAACTTGCTGAAGATAAACAAGCAGTTGCTAATGAAAGAGTTGCTTACAAAAAGGCTGTTAGCGAACACTCTGTAAAATTAGAGAAGTTTGTCGCTGAACAACTTGCAAAAGAAGTTAAAGAGTTAAGAGCAGATAGAACTAACGTTCAATCACATGTTACTAAACTTGATGATTTTGTAGTTGAGCAGTTAAGCAGTGAACTCAAAGAGTTCCACGCAGACAAGCAGGCTTTAGTAGAGCAGAAAGTGAAAATGGTTAGAGAAGGCAAAAAACAACTTGCTGAATCTAAATCAGATTTCATTAAACGTGCCGCTGACAAGGTTGAAACTGTTGTTAACAAGATTGTAAAAGAGAATGTTGCAACGTTCAGAGACGATATCACAGCCGCAAGAGAGAACGATTTCGGTCGTAGAATATTTGAATCATTTGCTAATGAGTATAGATCAAGTTACTTGAACGAAAGCTCAGAAGTTAAAGATTTACAGAAAGAAATAGCTGAAGTGACTAAAAAGTTAGCAGAAAGTAAAACAGAAGTTAAAGCGAAAGCAGAAGCAACTGCAATTACTGAAAGCAAACTGAGAGTAGCTGAAGACAAGTATGCTCGTAAAGAGCAGTTGGATTCATTACTTAAACCTTTAGCAAAAGGAAAGAAAGAGATAATGGTGGACCTTCTTGAAAGTGTAAAAACTGAAAATTTAGAGAAGCAGTTTAATAAGTATCTTCCTAGTGTTTTAGACGGCGAAAGCACACTTAAAGAAGATCGTAAACCATTAAAAGAATCAGTGACATCAGAACACACTGGTAATAAAAGCGTTCAGCCTTCAACTGAAGATGAACAGGGCGTAGTCGAAATTGACGAAATCCGTAAATTAGCCGGACTTTCAAATTAGGAGATAAGAAATGGCAGAATTATTTGAAAGCAATTGGTCAGCAACTAAGGATGCACTACTTGAGGGTTTAAGTGGTTCACGTAAAAGTTCACTAGATGTGGTCCTTGAAAATACTAAGAGACATCTTCAGGAATCAGCTTCAGGTGGAGCTACACAGGCTGGCAATATTGCTACATTAAACAAGGTTATGTTACCTTTGATCAGAAGGGTTATGCCTTCCGTGATCGCAAACGAACTTGTTGGTGTACAACCAATGAGTGGCCCAGTAGGCCAAATTCACACATTAAGAGTGAGATATGCAGACAACACAGCGGGTACTAACCCAGGTGACGAAGCATTAAGCCCATTCAAGATTGCAAACCAATACTCAGGTAACCCAGACGCCACAGCATCAGCTGAAGGTACTGCTGGTAACAAAATGAGTATTCAAATCTTGAAGCAAACTGTTGAAGCAAAAACAAGACGTTTAAGTGCTAGATGGACATTTGAGTCAGCTCAAGATGCCGAAGCAATGCACGGACTTGATGTTGAAGCAGAAATTATGCAGGCACTAGCACAAGAAATCGTAGTTGAAATCGACCAAGAAATTATCGGTTCACTAAGAACTCTTGCTGGCGCAGGTACAACGTTAGACTTTAACGGTATTAGCAGTGACTACAAACCAACTTACGTTGGTGACAGACATGCTTTATTGGCTGTTGAGATTAACAGAGCGGCAAACAGAATCGCGGCAAGAACAAGACGTGGCGCTGGTAACTACATCGTAGTATCACCAGAAGCACTTACTATTTTACAAAGTGCATCTACATCTACTTTTGCTAGAACAACAGAAGGTTCATTCGATGCACCTACTAACACTAAACTTGCTGGAACATTAAATGGTTCTATCAAAGTGTTTGTTGATTCATATGCGGCAGACGGTACTAAGGTACTAGTAGGATATAAAGGTTCATCAGAAACTGATGCTCCTGCGTTCTATTGTCCTTATATCCCATTAATGAGCACAGGTCCAGTTATGGATCCGAGCACATTTGAACCAGTAGTTTCGTTCATGACCAGATATGGTTATATTGAACTTACTAACACTGCTTCATCTTTGGGTAACGCGGCAGATTACGTTGACGCAATTACATTGTCAAACGTAGCATTCCAGTAAGAATTACTTAACGGAATAAAATTAAAAGCACTTCCTTCGGGAGGTGCTTTTTTTTGAGTTTTTGACCAAAAAGATAAATACAACATATAAAGTTGAACTTTAGGCGAGACATATGACAAATAAAACAAATTTCAGTCCAGACGGTAATCTATTCGTAAAAGGCGGTGTAACATCCGAGAGTTACTTAGACGTCACAGGTAATACAACAATTGGCGGAGAGGCCGATATTGCAGGTAACTTAGTTGTTGCAGGTAATATGGAAGTAACAGGCGATATAACTTTTTTAAGTGATACACAAACGGTTAACGCGGCAGACGGGTATGTTATTAACAGCGACAGTGATGTCCCTACAGCATACTTACAAATTAATTCAGACGTTAGTAATGTTAGGTTGTCATATACTACTAATGCAGTAACACTCGGCTATGCAGGAATTACAGAAGATGTAAATGTTAACGCAACAGAGTTCAACCTCTCAAACAATGTCACAATTGGTGGCACAGCAGATATAACAGGTAATACTACTTTAAGTAACCTCACAATTAACGAAGACTTGATTGTAACAGGTACTACAGCCATTGCTGAAGACTTAACAATACCGGTTAACAAACAAATAACTTTTACAGGTGCTAATACACTTACTGCTTCTAGATGGAGTGGAGTTTCTACTTCAGCTGATAAATGGCACACAGCAAGAACTTTAACTACAGAATTAACAGGTGACGTTGCTGGTACAGGCAGTGTTAGTATTGACGGCACAGGCAATGTAACATTAACTGTAGCAACAACTACCGTTCAAGCAAACGCAGTACAATTAGGTGTAGATACATTTGGTAACTATGTTGCCACAGTAGAAGATTCAGGTAACGGTAGATTAGTAGTAACAAACAGTGGTAGCGAAGATGCCGCAGTTATTTTAGAATTAGGTGACACAACTGTTACTCCTAAAACATACGGACAAGCAAGTATGATACCGCAGTTTGCGGTAGACCAGCAAGGTAGATTAACTAATGCGTCTAATGTATCAATATTGATAGAAACAAATCAGATCACTGATTTTGTTACGGATGCTAGAAGTAATGTTAGTGCTACAACAGGACTAACTTACAACAGTACAACAGGTGTGTTTAATATTACAGATACATCAGTTACAGCCGCAAGTTATGGTGGTAATGTAAGCGAAGTAAGTGCATTTGATGTAAACGCACAAGGACAACTTACTGGAGCAAATACATCTCCTATAGCAATTACGGCAAATCAAGTTACAGATTTCAATGCTAACATTAGTACATATATTCAAAACGGTACTTATGTTACAGAAGCAAACGGTGTTGTAGATGTAACAGCAGATGTTGTTACTACAGATAGAAGTGATACTTTAACAGCAGATTATACATTTACCGGTAATGTAAACTTTAGTGGCGCCACAGTAACAGACGCCAACGTTGCACACTTAGGTGGCACAGAAACATTCACTGGTGATAAGACATTTACTGGCGCAGTTGACTTATCAGGCGCAACAGTTACAGATCCGACTGTAGTACATATTGCTGGAACAGAAACGATTACAGGCGACAAAACATTTACTGGTACAGTTGACTTAACAGGATCAACAGTAACAGCAACAACTCAAGCAAACAGCGATACAACAACTAAAGTTGCAACAACACAATATGTTGAAAACAGAATTGCAACAGTGTTAGGTGATGCACCAGCGGCATTAGATACTTTAGGTGAAATTGCAAATGCATTAATAGATGATAATAACATTGGTAACGTACTAACATCCAGTATAGCGGCAACAAATGCCAATGCTATATTCAAGCAAGGTAACGTTGCAATGACAGGTGACCTAGATTTAGGCACAAATAAAATTGTAAGTTTAGTAGATCCAACCGCGGCACAAGACGGAGCCACAAAGAATTATGTTGATACATCAAATGCCGATATGCAAACTTACGTCGACACAGCAAATACAAATATGCAAACTTACGTCGACACAGCAAATACTAATTTGCAAAGTTATGCAGATGTTGAAAAGGTAGACAAAGACTTTACAATTGGTGCTTCTTATTCGTTTAACTTAGGCACCAAACTTGCTAATGGACAAATAGTTAGTGCAGAGTACAGCGGGTTAGCCAATTCGGCTTCAGCAAACAACGAAGTATCATTTAGCAACTTAGATGATACACAGAATCTTTTCCTTAACACAATAAAGTTTGATCATCCATATGCAATACTACACGAAGGTGAGCAAACTGTAAGTGGAAAAATAAGCACATTATCAGGTGATGGCACAACTACTACTATTGTAACACCTGTAGCTCATAGAGTTACAACAGGCGAGTCATACACAATTAGTAATACTAGTGATTCAGCAACGCATGGAACGTTTATAGCAACTGTAGTTAACTCAACTACATTTACTGTGCTTAGTAGTTTTAATGGTTCAGCAACAGGTTCAGCAAGTTTAGTTGGATATACAGATTCGAACGCAACAGCAGATAACCAAAAAAGACAAGGTAACTTAACTGTACACGGTGGACTGACATTAAGTAGAGGTGAGGATGCTGGTGAAACAGAAGGCAGGAAACAAGGAGCGGGTACATTTACGTCACGTTCTACTATGATCCATGTTAAGTCTCCGGATGCGACATTTGCCGCTTCGCAGGCATTCTCGTCCAATGTACAGCAATTTCATTTTAAAGACACATTAGGAACACCTGGCGTAGAATCTGTAATGAGCTTTTCGGGGTCGAACGTATTTGTATTAACAGGTAGTAATGACTCTGCAGACACTTACTTAGGTTCAGAAGCAACTGGTAACATTAGTGCAGTTTCAGGGTATGCTAATACAGAAATAGGTGTGCCAAGAGCACATTACCAGAACTGGGGCAAGACCACTAAGTTTGTAGGTGACTTCGCTAACGTATCATTATACACAAATGTGTATGACAAGTCAACTGAATCAGACCAAGCAAATAATTCAGGTGATGGTAGTACATTTACTACTGGATCGAGACCGTTAGAAAGACTCACAGTTGATGGAGCAATACAGGTAGGACCGAGACATACACCTAATGACTTACTAGTTAACGGTACAATATTTTACGATAGAAATGATAACAAATTAAAAGGTGTACAGAACAATATGGTTATTGAACTTTCAGGTGAGACTGTAAGTACAATACACCCAGGTGATGGCACCGGCGACCAGCCATTATCACAAGCATTGAGTGGCTCAACATATTACTTGAAGCAACTATCCGGCGGCAACGGTATAAGCATGGCAAACAGTGGTGCTAACAGTTCAGACATAATTACAGTATCAACAGACGATTCGTATGTTAGAGGATTAATAAGTGGCTCAGGTAATGTAAATTATAATAGTACAACTGGTGCTATAAGCCAAGCCTTAACAACAACAGATATTTCAGAAGGCGACAACTTATACTTTACTAACGAAAGAGTAGACGACCGAGTAGGAGCATTAATTGTTGGCGGAGCAAACATCACAGCAACATATGATGATACTGCCGGCACATTAACTTTAGATGCAGACTTAGACGGCGATGTTACAAGTGTTGTAGCAGGTGCAGGTTTAATAACAGGCGGCACATCAGGTGACGTAACATTAGACATTGGCGCAGGCACAGGTATTACTGTAAACGCAAATGACATAGCAATAACAAATTCAGGTGTTACAACCGGTACATACGGTACTGCTTCACAAACACCAACGTTTACTGTTAATGCACAAGGACAATTAACAGCGGCAAGCCAACAAGCAATTAATATTACAGCATCACAAGTTAGCGACTTTAACGAAGCAGTGGAAGATAGAATAGGCAGTGGCTTTGTAGTAGGCGGCAGTAACATAAATGTAACATATAATGATGTTGCAAACTCATTTACAATTGATGCAGTTGATACAGGTGACGTCACAGCCGTTATAGCAGGTGCTGGTATGACAGGCGGCGGAAGTGCAGGAGACCTTACACTTAACGTTGTGGGTGGCACAGGTATTACTGCTAATGCAAACGATATAGAACTAGACTTTACAGAGTTTAGCACACTTGATATTACTGAAAATACAAATTTATATTATACGGATGCAAGAGCAGATGCTAGAGTAGACGCAGGATTTACTGCTAAGTCAACAAGTGATTTGTCAGAAGGTACTAATCTTTATTATACAGATGCAAGAGCAAGAGCGTCGGTAAGTGCAACACTTGGTACAGCAGGTTACGTGGAAGGCACAGGTGTGTTTAGCATACCAAGTACTACAGCACATATTTCAGAAGGTTCAAACTTATATTATACAAATGCTAGAGCAGATGCTAGAATTACAGCTGATACCGACATTGCAAGATTAGCCGGCACTCAGACGCTTACTGGTAATAAGACATTCTCTGGTAGCACACAAATAAATGCATTAAATATTGCAGGCAATTATGATTTACCGACCACAGACGGTAGTGCTAACGAAGTACTTACCACAGACGGAGCCGGTAACTTAACCTTTGCTGATGTAACCACAATTGGTGGAACAATCACAGGTGTGATAGCCGGTGCTGGTATGACTGGCGGTGGCGTTGCAGGATCAGTAACACTTAATGCAGTTGCCGGATACGGTATAGATGTAACAGCAGATGCTATAGCAGTTGGTAACGCAGACATTAGAGCATTAATTAGTGCTAGTGGCGATATTAGTTATGACAATAGTACTGGTATAATTAGTTTTACAGACTCAGACAGAAGTGATGCTACAATAAGAGGATTATTCAGTTCAAGTAACGGTATTACATATAATAGTTCAACAGGCGCCTTCCAAGCAAGAGAAGACCAAATACAACATGACAGTTTAGATGGTTACGTTGCAAATGAACATATTGATCACAGTACAGTAAGTATTACAGCAGGCGCTGGTTTAACTGGCGGTGGCGATATTACAACAGACAGAACAATCACTGTTGGAGCAGGTACAGGTATTACTGTAAATGCAAATGATGTTGCTGTAGACATGAGTGCATTTAGTACTAGTGATTTAAGTGAAGGCACAAACGAATATTATACAACTGCAAGAGCAAACAGTGCCATAGACACAAGAGTTACAAAAAGTTTCGTAGATGCGTTAAACGTTGATGCAGATACATTAGATAGTATTAATAGTGCAAGTTTCATGAGAAGTGACCAAAATGATACACATAGTGGTACAATTACTCCGAGCACAGATAACAGCGTTGACTTAGGAAGTGGCTCACTTAGATATAACGAAGTATACGCAGTAACATTCCAAGGTACAGCGAGTTCGGCACAATTTGCGGATTTGGCAGAAAGATATGTTGCAGATGAATCTTATGCACCAGGCACAGTTTTAGAATTTGGTGGAGCAAACGAAGTAACAGCAGTTACTAAAGAAGGCACACCAGCAATAGCAGGTGTTGTTTCAACAGATCCAGCATACTTAATGAACTCACAACTTGAAGGAGACACTGTTGTAGCAGTTGCTCTTAGAGGAAGAGTTCCGTGTAAAGTAATTGGCGCAGTTAGAAAAGGTGATGTACTCATAGCAAGTAGCAAAAAAGGTTTTGCCAAAGCGGCTCCGTTCAGAGGATACCAAACTCCTGCGGCAAGTATCGTTGGAAAGGCAGTTTCAGAAAATTTAACACACGGTGAGGCCGTCATTGAAATAGTTGTTTAAGGTTTTAAACACTATCATTTCCTAGTTTCTCGATAAATACTGTTTATAAATAAGGCGGGAGCCTTACTTTATGACTAGGCTTTCGACGGACTGTCTAGACTACATAAACGTAGAACATAAAAATAGGAAGAATACAATGGCCACAGCAATCCAATGGAGACGAGGTAACACTTCCCAAACTGCAAATTTTACAGGTTTGGTTGGTGAGATCACAGTCGATACAGATTTATCTACCGTTATTGTCCACGACGGCTCAACAAGCGGCGGACATAGGTTAGCAAAGTATTCAGAACTTTCAGCATTCGGTGATGGAGATATTACAAGTGTAGTAGCAGGTACAGGTTTATCTGGTGGTACTACTAGCGGTGACGCTACAATTAATATCGACAACACAGTTGTTGCAACATTAACTGATACTCAAACCTTAACAAACAAAACACTTACTAGTCCAGTTTTTAATACTGGCGTAAGCGGTTCAGCAATACTAGATGCAGACGATATGTCTGGTGCTAGTGCTACAACAGTTTCAAGTTCTGAAAGTGTTAAAGCATACGTTGATGCACAAACTACTGACGAAACAGCAGAAGGTTCAAGCAACCTTTACTATACGGCGGCTAGAGATACTGCACAATTTAATACAGATTTAGGAACTAAAGATACAGATGACCTTGCAGAAGGAACTACAAATCTTTACCATACAACAGCAAGAGCAAGAGGTGCTGTTAGCGGCGGTACAGGTATTACATATACGGAAGGTTCCGGTGTAATTGAACTTACTGACCAAAACCTTATTTCAGGTGTAACAGCAGGTTCAGGTTTATCAGGTGGCGGCGCCACTGGTAATATCACTGTTGCTTTAGACTATGAAAATTTAACAGGAAATTTAATACCAAGTGCTAACGTAACATACGACTTAGGTTCAACATCAATGATGTGGAAAGACATATATGTTGGTCCAGGCTCATTATATGTTAACGGACAAAAAGTATTAGAAGATGATGCTGGTACAATTACAGTTAGTGCTGACGTTAACCAAAACGTTGCATTAGTAACTTCAGGTACAGGTGACGTTGAATTAAACGCAGGCGGTACAGGTGTAATTAACGCACAATCAGACATGTTGTTTGATGCCAGCCAAACAATTGGTGGTACAGGCGGCTTAACACTTTCAAGTAATATTAACGCAAGTAGTAACTACATTAATAACGTAGGTACTCCAGCAGTTGCCGGCGATGCTACAAACAAAACGTATGTAGACGGTACATCATATATTACTGGCGGTGACGGTATTGATAACAATTCAAGCACGATCGAAGTTGATGCTACAGTTGTAAGAACAACCGGTGCTCAAACTATTGCTGGTGATAAAACATTCAGCAATGACGTAATATTTAACGGTGACTTCACTGTTAATGGTACAACGTCAACAGTTAATACTGAAACAATTTATTTAGAAGATAACATTATTACTTTGAACTACGGTACTTCCGGCGCTCCTACAGAGAACGCAGGTCTTACAGTTGACAGAGGTACTAGTGCAGATGTAAACTTACAGTGGAATGAAACAAGCGACCAGTGGGAATTTACCGCAGACGGTAGTGCATATACTAAGATTGCAGAATCAACAACAGACTTATTAGAAGGTACTAATTTATACTATACAACAGCACGTTGGGATAGTAAAATGACATCAGCTGATACAGATGATTTAAGTGAAGGTTCAACTAATCTTTATTATACAGATGCAAGAGCAAGAGCGGCAATTAGTGTTGCTGGTGACTTATCTTATAATTCCAGTACTGGTGTAATTACTTTTGTTAACGATGCAGGTGATATCGAAAGCGTAGGCGCTGGAACAGGTCTAACAGGTGGCGGTACATCAGGTGATGTTACATTAGCAGTTAGTCCTAGTTACATTAAAGGATTATTTAGTGCAAGTGGTGACCTATCTTACAGTGACGGTGTGTTTAGTTTTACTAATGACGCAGGCGACATTGAAAGTGTATCCGCTGGAAATGGTTTAACAGGCGGTGGTACTACTGGTGCAGTTACATTAGCATTAAGTGATTCACACGTTTTAGGACTACTAAGCGGTGGCACAGGTATTACATATGATGATAGTACTGGTGAAATTGCACTTACAGATACTGGTTACTTAACAGGTGTTACAGCAGGAAACGGTTTAACAGGTGGCGGCACAAGTGGCACACCTACAATAGCACTAAGCGACTCGCATGTAAGAGGATTAATTAGTGCAGGCGGCGACTTATCATATAACAGCACAACTGGTGTAATTAGTTTTACTAATGACGCAGGAGATATTAGTAGTGTTGTAGCAGGTACATTGTTAGACGGCGGTGGTACATCAGGTGATGTTACATTAAACGTTGACCTTTCAGAACTACCAGATATGACAGCGGCAGTTGTTGGTTCATCAGACGAACTAGTAATATTAGATTCAGGTGTACAAAGTAGAAAACTTATTAGCGAAATCACACTAAGCGACTTTAGTAATGACTTAGGTAACTATGGTGGTTGGACATCTAACGTTGGTGACATCACTAACGTTGCGGCTGGTACAGGTTTATCAGGTGGCGGAGCAAGTGGAAGTGTTTCACTAGCATTAAGTCATTTAGGCATTGAAGGGTTATCAGATCCAAACGACGATAGAATGATGTTCTGGGACGATAGTTCATCTGCTATGGGTTGGTTAGATGCTGGTACAGGTTTAAGTATTAGTGGTGCAACTATGTCAGTGAACATGGGTGCGTTTAGTACTTCAGACTTATCAGAAGGCTCAAACCAATACCACACTAGTGCAAGAGTTAATACACTTATTGACGCAAGAGTTACTAATTCTTATGTAGACGCATTGAATGTAGATGCAGATACATTAGACGGAATTAATAGTTCAAGTTTCATGAGAAGCGATGCGGCAGATACACATAGTGGTACAATTACTCCAAGTTCAGATAACAGCATTGACTTAGGAAGTGGTTCACTTAGATATAACGAAGTATACGCAGTAACTTTCCAAGGAACAGCAAGTTCGGCACAGTTTGCGGATTTGGCTGAGAAATACGAAAGCGATGAAGAACTTGAAGCAGGAACAGTTGTATGTTTCGGTGGAGAGAAAGAAATAACAGCATGTGAACAAGAAGCTCATCATAGTGTAGCAGGTGTCATTAGTACAGACCCAGCATACATGATGAACGCAGGCGCAGAAGGTCAGTATGTAGCATTAACAGGAAGAGTACCTACTAAGGTTACTGGTCCAGTTGCTAAAGGT
>OBMK010002027.1_pt1 | contig 16034 bp, 13 predicted proteins | sample 1539081 | NCBI WGS metagenome assembly OBMK01 (sample SAMEA3355528, study PRJEB22509) | marine metagenome | biome: marine; feature: river plume; material: water | place: USA | collected 2010-08-07 | depth 0.5 m | reverse complement strand
GGGAGGCGGACGAGTTCCGGACCCGCTCAAGACTGGCAGGTCCAAAAAGACCGGTGCGGCCAGACGGCGGAACTCGCGCACCCGCGATGCAGGCGGCGCGCACGGCCAGGAGCGCGTCGTTGCTCGCTTGCGTGGCCAGCACGGACGTGCATGCACACCGGTGCAGATGCAACGTCCGCAATAGATAAGGCCATTTTGCAGCAGCAAAGACAAACACAACCAAGCGCTCCGAGTGCTTGAAATGTCCGCTCGCCAGGTGCACGCAATGCCAAGGCAACAGTCGGTGTCTTGCAGCCGCCTTGACGAGGTGCTGCGCATGACGGAAACGATGCACATTCCCACTCTAATCGGCGTCAGCCACAATCAGCAGCGCCGTCCTTCCGCTCAAGTTGCAGTTGTGCCGTCAGCAACGCGCCAAATGCCTCAACAGGCAGAGGACGTGGGAATGTGTAATTTCTTTAAGTGGGGCACAAAGACGGCGCGTGGTCCGACCGGTGCTGCCTCCGTTCTAGCTGGAGGCGTCAAATATGCCGAGGTTGAGCATGTCGCAGACAAGGCTGCGCTTTTCATCATTGATCCACAAGTTGACTTCCATGAGGGAAACATGGACCTGTACAACAGAAACACACAAAGTGCAAGGCAGCGCATGGATGATGCGCTACAATTGTTTGCGACCAAATTCGAAGAGTCCATGCAGAAAAGAGCCGAGTTTGACGACGACGGGTCTATGGAGCATGCCGTAAGTGATGCACTCAATGCCTTTCTCGCGCTCAACAGTGCGTTGCTAAGCAAGTCTGAGAACACACGCCTTGATGAAACAGCCGCAGCTTTGCAGGAGGCCATACAAGTATACATAGAGCGTGCAAAACTCACAGCTCAACCCTACTCAAGTCAGAACAAGCAAAGGATTGCGGATGCACAGATACGAAAGCAAACAACAACAGCTCGGCACAACGCACTCCAGCAGATTCACGACGCTGCAAAGATGCTCATCGGCAAGAACAGTGAGGAAGGCACGGCTGCTGACACGTCAACAACACTTCTACATCTTGCAGACGTCGCGATGAAGCTCTTTGGATACATTGAAGGTCAAACTGAACCCATTTACAGTGTGCTTGATCGACTCGTTCCCTCTTTTCAAACGTTAAAGCAACAACATATAGAGGAAGCAAAGAGCGCGCTTGCAGAACTTGCAAAAGCAGCATCCACAGACACACCTTCTACATACGTGATGGAACTTATTGAAAAGCTAAACGGGTTGACACTAGAAGAATCGAACTTTTATAGTGAAGAATATAAAGCTTTTGCAGCTGGAAGGGACGCGATGCTACAACGACAAGGGTGGAGTATGAATTATGTTGACAAAGAAAGACAAGCGGCTTTGCGTTCGTGGAAACTGCTGAACTACATTTCAGTGCAGATCTGGAAAGAGTCGTTCGGTGGATCGCTTTCCGTGCCAAACTCAAGCAATGATGCTTCCACAATTGCACGAGCCATTCGAACTAATATAGATACAATAGGCAGCATCGTCGTAAGCCTTGACGCGCATCACATTAACCACATCGCCAACCCAAACTTCTGGGAAAAAGGCGATGGCAATGGCGGTGCACCGGATGCGTTCACTACAATCACACACCAAGACGTAGAGAAGGGCGTGTGGAAAGCGCGAGACCCAAATATGCAAAAATGGGCAGAATACTACATTGAAGAACTTGGAAAGCAAAACCAGTTTAAGCACACCGTCTGGCCCGAGCACTGCATCGTTGGCACGCCCGGCCAAGCCGTTGTCACGGTTATAATGGACGCTCTTACTGCGTGGACAAAGCACAAGCCAGGCCGCACAATCACATGGGTGCGCTTGCTGCTCGCCGCGATTGGGCAGTGCTTGCAGCGCCCAACAACAGCCTAACGTGCCGCTGCGCGTGCGCCGGCAGGTGCTGAAGGGACAGTGCGCATCTGCCAACAGCACCACTTTCTGCTGTAGCGACTGTGGGCTGTGATCCACGCGTCTGCTGCGTTGCAGGAACAACAAGACCGAGATGTACTCTGCGCTCAAGGCTGAGGTGCCAGTCCCAGAAGACGCGTCAACAGAGCTGAACACGGGCCTGATGGACTTTCTTGCAAAGCACAAGCACGCATGCCCGCCCCAGCTTTGCAATGCGTGCGTGCAGCACCGACGCGCGCGTTCCCGAATGGTGATGCAGGAAAGTCTTCGTGTGTGGTCAAGCCATGAGCCACTGTGTCAACCTGACCTACCGAGACCTGGCTGCTTACTACTCTGGCAAGAACAGGCAGCTTTTGGAGAAGCTTGTGCTGCTCGAAGACTGCACCAGTTATGTCACGGGCTTTGAAGACGAGGCTACCAGGCTACTGCATGACATCACCGATCCGAAAAATGGGATAGGAGGCAATACCAGTACTGCTGAGGAAGCGTTTGCTGCATTGCGCAAGTGAGTGTAGCAGCGTTGCTGCGGAATTTGTGACAGCTTCGTGTCGCTCTTCGGCGTCCAGCATGCCGCTGCATAATCTGCCAATGCATGTGACCCGGCCAGATGCACGGCGTCATACGTGCGTGATGTGTCAAAGTGTGCCACTTGCAAAATGCGCTTTGCGCGCCTTCTCTTGCGTCTGATGAGTGCGGGGCGGGAGGCAAACGGACACCCACCCCGCACCCGTCCAGCCGATCGCGTCGGCCCGAACCGGACCTTTTCCGGACCGGCTGCACGCCTTGGGCCCCTGCAGGGGATCGACCCCCCTAGATTCCGTTTTGCAACGAGCTTTTTAATTTAAACTTGTCGCGTGTTGTTTACGCGCATGCGGCATGCGGGTTCCGCTTCGCATCTTCGTTTTGAAGGAGCCGGTCGTGTTCCGGAACTTGTCCACCTCCCGCCCCGCACACCACGTCCATTTGTTGGTCATCGTAAGCTCTACCACTCGAGCGGTCAAAATGCGCGGCACGAAAAGCGAACGCTGTAGCATACCGAAGTTAAGGACGTTAACATCGCCGCAGAGTACGCGTGCACAAGACGGCGGCGCGCGGCGCGCGGCGACAGCGTGCACGCTACTCCTCGTCAAACTCGGCGTCGTCTTCGTACTCGGCGTCGTCCTCTTTGGAAGCGGACTTCGCCTCGCCTTGCGGCTGCTTGCGCTTGACTCCGACCTTGGATGCCGGCGTGGTGACCGGCATCGAAATCACGGTGCGCGGCAGAGGGGCGGCCGCGCCAAAGACCGTTTGGTACGTGGCGTCCCAGCCGACGGCCATGTCCTGCGGCCGCAGCCGCTTCCTTCCGGAGCCTTCGCAGACGACGTGTGCCTTGTGCGCCGCCTCTTGCGCGAGTGCGGCCAGGAACTGCTCAAGCACCATGCGCGCTCCCCGCTTCATGGTCGGCATCCACGGCGCCATTGGCGACTCGGCGTAGGCCGGTATGCGCAGCCGTCCGCACTCCGAGGCCAGCACGCGGCCCGCGTGCAGCGCAGCGCCCGATGCGGCCACCTTGTACGCATTTGAGCCAACGAGTCGCGTGGTACGGTACACGTCCTTGAACTTGCCCTTGCCAACCGACTTCCTCGTGATGCGGCAGAACATGGGCGTTCGAGCCGCTTTCTCCCACACCTTGTCGTAAAGCACCCGCGACCGGTGCGCGTTGCTTGCGATGCTGTACGGCGAGGCCTTGACCGCACTCATCTTCTTGCCCATGTTGCGCGTTTGAACTGCGCGTTTGAAGGCGATAGTGGCCAATTACGCGTGCGTACCGTGCAGTACCAGCATAGCAAGCGGCCGGTCAGTGCTTAGCGGCCAGCCGACGCAACTGGCACCCTCTCGCGCTGCGGCGCCGCAGCTCGCCGCATACATAGCGGCCGCCAGCACGACCCGGCGAACCCGCCGCGCGTCGCTTGCCCAACGCGAATGCCGCGCATTGCCGGCTTCGGCGTAGCCCGAGGCACAATCGGAGGCGCAATTCAAGGCGCGGACGAGTGCGACCTGCGTCGTGGCGTGCGTGTTGCGCTGTGTGACCTCGACAAGCGGGTCGAGGAGCACGTTTTGTGTGGCGCGTACTTCCGCGAATACGAAGAGCAGGACGTGTGGCTTCGTGACCTCCAGCTCGACATGCGCGCGGCCATCGAGCACGTGCTCGATGGGACGGGCGGGTTCGGCGAGGTCGCGGCCCTCTGGAAGCCATTCGCAAATGCCGTGCTGCCGTATGGAGTGCACGGCGCAAGCAATGCCGACTACGACATCGGCAAAGGGCGGCACATCTTGTGCCAGACGCGCGACCTGCTGAAGCGACTGCTGCGCGCACTGCAGCTGCCTTACACGCACCGCTGCGACCACGGTGGCGTCGGCGATCAGGGCGACGTGTGCGTGGATGACGCCAGCGTAGGCTGGTTTGAGGCTGTGCAACCCAGCAAACGGAAGCGTGTTCGGTAGCCTTGCATAAGGCAGCGTTGCGACATTGAGATGATGTGTCAACGCAGCATGTCCGCGCCTCGCACAGGGCGGAACCTGTCATCCCTGAATCCCGACGTACTGAATGTTGTAGCGACACACCTGAGTTCAATTTCTGACTTATGCGTCTGGGCGCAAGAAGCAAGCAAACTTGCAAAGGACCCGTTCAACAGGGTCGAAACACTACTCGTTGTTGCACAAGAGTCGGCAAGAAAGATGCGCCAGCTGAGCAGCACCTTCAATTTGTGCCAGGTCGAGCAGGCGATTGATATGGCGCTATCACACATTAAGTGCACGTCGCATTCACCCGCGTCCGAATCGGCGAGGCTCAAGTCAGACGAAAACATCGCATCGGTGCTGCGCATAGCCATCCGCGATGTGTGTAAAAGGGCACAACCCTACATCGGCGTGCTCAGACTGATGATGGAATTGGATTCGAAAGAACACGCGCCATCGCCGCTAGATACTGCCGGCTATGAAGCCACTGCTCATAGCGCGTACCGTATTGACGACTCGTCCTTTGTAGCGTATGTACTCAGTCACTGCCCTTACGCCTTTGAACACGCAAGAGACCGAGAAAGGAATGATGCCCTGATTGTGAATGCTGTGGTCCGCCAAGTAGGCCTACTTCTTAGATACGCGTCGCTGTCGCGTCGTGGCGACTTCAATACCGTGCTGGCTGCGGTTGGGAACGACGGGCGGGCGTTGACGTTTGCGCTTGGTGATATGCGCCGCAACCCTACTGTTGTGCTGGCTGCAGTCAAACAGAACCCGATGGCGTGGCGGTGTGCCGAGCCGTCAAGGCTGCTTGAAGCGCGCAAAGACGGCCGGATTCGCGACAGGCTGTGTGCCTTTTTGCTCGTATCGATGCACGGCAAAGCACACGACGGGGACTACAAGGAGTTATTGGAGCGGCAATACACCGTTGCGGACCGTATCAAAGCACACCTGGATGCGGAGTGCATGCAAACACACCTGGTGCGTTCCGTTGTGCTGCTTTCTACCGACGAATACTGGCATGCGGACGTGAAAGTCTGTGACCATTGCAACATGTTTACTTGCTTCCTAAGCATGAAATCCGCATTTGACCGAGTCAAAGAAAATGTCGCGTTAAGCGACTACGTGGACGAGTGGTGCAATCGCGTCGTATCTGAATTCTTTGGCCGGTGTAGCGGGATGCGTGCAATGAACATGTACGATTTTAAAGTGTATCTGCAAGGCAGCATGGCTCCAATTGCGTTCGGCGACTTGTCTGACAGCTTGGCTGAGATACGTGACATCCTCTAGCGCTACGCATGCTACGATGTTGCGCGAAAGCGCGCTGCAGCGTCGGTGACGGCGCCGCGCGCCATGCTCGCGGTCGCGCCACCGGCGGCGAGGCGCGCAGATAGCGACTAGGCAGACGAGAGTCCGTGCTCTCTAAGAGATCGGCATTCTTCTTGCGTCAGCGGCAAGAGAGCCGTGCGAGCCCACCGGCTGTAAAGACGGTCAGATCTCCGTCATGAGGTAGTTCTGCATTGCCGATGAGATGCGCTCGTCTTCGAGCACTTGACTGCCGGGGACGATCTGTCTTGCGGCCTTGATGAGCGGAACCTCCCATTCCTGGTTGCTCGGAAGGGCCAACGCGAGCGCCATGATGGCGTGCACAGCAAATTTGCTGCGAATGCCTGCACCACTGCTTTTCGCCTTCCGCATCTTCTCCGCGTCAGTCGCGTGCAGCCTGACCATGCGCTCAAGCAACCCGCCATCTTCGTTACGGCCGGCGGCGTTGACTAGCAGGCGCATCCGCTTTGCCGCAAACTTTATGCTTCTTGAATTGGAGTGGGCGGGGAACCTGTGGCTGTACGCGCAGTGCATGTAGCCCAAGAGCGAGTCCAGCGCGCTCATCTCTACCCAGTCGACCAGTGTACCCACGTTCGTGCGGCACATCGGGCACGAGGTGCGCTCGCCCTTCGCCTCGGCGACGGACACGAGGCTCCTAAGGCACGCCTCGTGCATTTTGTGGCCACAGCGCAGCGTCGAGGTGGTTTTTTCCATCGGGTCCAGGCAGACGGCACACTCGTCCACATCGTCATCAAGCGACTTGAGCGAGGACGATTGCACCGAGATACACGTGCCGTCCGTGCCCACTGCGCGCACCTTCCACCGCCCGCAATCGGTAGGCGCGACCGCTTGACAGATTCGACCGTTCCACAGCTCGTTTGCAACATGCAGCGTGAAGAACGCACCCGCCGTGATCGCGGCGGGCTCGTCTTCGGTCGGCGCGGCGACAGCCGAGGTGGGCGCGGTGTGCGCTCTGGCAGAGTGGCAGGCGAGAGACATGCTATGGGGGTAGCTTCTGTGGGCGGTGCTACGTTGCCGTAGAGTAGCTAGCCTGACACTACCGAGTCGCCAACGAAGGATGCCGGCGCCGCTTAAGGCTGCGGCGCCGCAGCTTTGCGTGGATGTGCGCTAGAGACCGGGCTGGCCCGGCGTGCGCTGTGCTGCGTCGCGACGTGCATGTCAACGCGCAATGCGCACCATTACTACTTGGTGCCGGTCGGCAGCAGAGACGAGGTGGTGAGAGCCGTGGTCACATTCCAGGCATTCAACTGGTTGTGCAGGAGCTACCAGCCTCGCTGCGCAGCTGCACAGGTTCGCGTGCATGCCGTGCTCGAGTTGTCGCATGGGCAAGTTGCCTGGCTTCTATGCTGCAGGCAGCTGCAGTCTGCCGCCTTGGCTGTTCAGCTCTCGGCACACAAGACAAGCGACACGCGGGACTCTTACCTGGTAAAGGGAAGCGAGACGCGGTTCTACACGTTTGACGGTGCGAAAGGGCACAAGCGTCAATTCCTCTGCGACAAGGCCCGTTGCCTTTCTGCCGATGCGACCATAGAGCAGGGCGCGACGATTGCGTGTGCCTTCTTCGGGCGATGCCGGATTGACTGGCAGAGTCCGGGTATGCGGAGACTTGTGGCCAACGGCGTGACTGCGATTCTGGGCGCGCAACAAGACGAACGCATACGCCTCGGGCGTGCGCGCATACGCACCGAAATGCGCAGGCTTCTTGATGAAGCCGAGGAAGGCGAGGAGGCCGAGCGCGCGGTGGCGACGCGTAGCAGCGTGCCCATCGCTGCGTTGTGGCCCGTGCATGACGAGGCGCTGCCGCGTATCGCGATGCAGCCGTTGGACGTTTACATGCGGAGCTTTTACTCTCTGTTCGTAGACGGGAAGGGGTGTGTCCAGGAGGTGTTGATGCCAAACCGTGCCGTGTTGCCGCTGCTCATCCCGACGTTACGGCCGGATTGCGTCGCACGCGCGAGTGCGTGAGGCACGTGGCAGCTAGGCGAGCAGCCCCTGTTTTTCAACAACGTGAAACCGACCCTTAGCCCCAAACGGTACCGACGGTAGCACGACGGTCTCGTCGCGCATTTTATCGCCTGGCGTATGCACTTGTACCGGCCTGTGCGCGCCGCGTGGTTCGGCGTGCGTGGTTGGCGATGCGCTGGTGCCAATTGCCGCGAGTTGTTCGAGCTCGTCCATGAGCGCGTCATCGTCCTCGAGGTCAGCGTGCACGCCGTCGCCAAGGCCTGCCATTACTTGCGAGAGGTCTTCGCTCAAGTCTCGCATCTCAACGGCGTCGTCCACCGCGTTCTCTGCCTTTATCAGCAGCTTCTTGTCCCGTTTCATCGTCTTCGCTGTGGCACCCAGTGCAACGGCGACGGTGCGCTGCAGACCCGTTTGGACAAGCAGGTCCGACTGCTGCTCTATTGCGTCGCCCACGCACTGTGCTGCGGCAAGCTGCCGTTCGCAAAGCTTTGCTTTCTTGATCTCGCGAAGGGCGTCCGGCTTCTGCCCGATTTGCATGCACTGTCGGGCCTTTGCAACGTGTCTAGACCGGCGTTGCTGCAACGCGGCTACGCGTTCTTGAATCTGAGCTTCGGCGATGGCGACCTTCTGGCCGGTCTGGTAGCTCGCCGATCCCCGGAGGCCCGTGCCCACACCAAAGGCGCGAGACAGGAAGCCGCAGACGCTGTCGCACCTGCTTGTTACGCTCGCCGAGTCCCTCAGCCTCACACAATCCTCTGCCCACTTGCAAATTTCCGCCTGCTCCGCCCTGTTTGCTTCGACAGCCGCTGCGCACTGCGCAACGCTTTGCACCGGAGCGGCCAAGGACTGCTGCACGCAGGGCTGTGACTGCGGGGCCACCGGCTGCATGCCGGCATCCACTTTGCGCCACATCGCTATCGGTGGCATGCAGGGCGCGCGTGTGTGTCTGCAGTCTAGCGGAAAGGCAGCGTGGCACGCGGCCTGCTGCCCATGGTACGCATACGGGCGCTTGGCGACGTGGCGGACAACGTGCGGCAGCACATACTCGGTCTGCTGCAGCCGGACGACGACGTCGTTGTGCTCCCCCAGGCCTACGTGTCCAGCGAGGGCAACTCGCTCAAGAACGTGGTTCTCAACCTGGACGGCAGCCAAGCAAACGTGAGCCCCGACGTCTTCTCTCCCAACTGGTTCTCCGGCGTCTCGCTCGTGCGCGTCCAAAAGGAGAAGGCGGAGTACCTGCTGCACGATCCCGCGCGCAGGGCGCAATGCCTCCGCTTGCTCGCCGACGCGATTCCGTCCGAGATGCACGACGCGAACGTGCAGGTCGGCCCACAGCTCGACGGAGACGAGCACAACCGAGACGCGTCGGCCTGGACGCCCGGGTTTGACAGTCCCGGCTGCTGCGTCGGCCTTTACTCCGCGTTTGAGTGCTGTCCTCCACGCGGCGGCAGCATCGGCATGTCGCGCGGCCATGCCGTGTACTACTTGGCGTGCAAGGCTGGCGCGGGCACGGCGGGTCAGACCTTCCACAGCAGACTTGTCGCGGCGCTCAAGCAGGGCCGCAGCCTCGACGAGGCGCTCTGCGAGACGGGCTCGCTTGGAACGGCGGCGCTGCAGCGCGTCGCGTCCGCAGCAAAGCGGAACAGGGGGCGCATTCTGATCATGGCAGCGGAGGCGTTGGGGATACGGGGCATCGAGACGATCGGCGACAACATGAGCGCCACGCGCTCGCCCCACCGCCTCGCAGTCGCACACGCAGACGCCTGCTACAACTCGCTGCTGCGTGTCAAGACAAACGCGGCGACGGCAACGGCGGAGTCCGTTTGGCAGTACGCCGCAGGCTGCGTCGCCGCAGACACGTCGGAAAGCGTCATCGCGTCGAGCAACGTGCCAAACGGCTTTGTGCTCTTCACCACTCTCGACGGGCACCCGCACGTCGGCCTGCGCAACAGCGCGTGCAGCTGTGCGCCCTTCTGCACGCAGAGGCTGCTCAGCAACAAAGACGCCATGCTCAAGCAAGTCGACGAGTACAAGGCTGCAGCGCGCGACGCGACCGATGCGCATCCGGACCACGAGTGGGTGCACAAGCGGTTTGCGTGGAAGTCGAAGATGCTCGTCGGCAAGGCACAGAGAGATATGGAGCCTGCGTGCCTTTGGGGCACGCACGCGAGTGACCACTTCCTGCGCACGCATGTGCGCGAACTCGGCATGGCCGAGCTGCAGCAGGTGCGCATCCGCCCAGAGGTGGTTGCGCTGTCGGCGACCGAGCCTGGCAAGCTACGCATCGCCGCCCGGGCGCTGAAGGACCTCTAAAGCTGCCATGTCCGTACCGGTGATTGACAACGTCGCCCGTAATTGGGTGTGTGGGTGCCGACTCGGCAGTCACGTCGCACCTGTAAGAACACGGAACATTATTAAGCATTTGAGACACGCACAAGACGACAGTTGAATTCAACAAAAATGGCCTGATGCGTAGCCTGGTCGGCCCCAAAGAAGTTGTGCTTGGGGTGGGAAAGCAGCTGCAAAGCATGGTCCAAATGTGCGGCAACAGATGTGCATGGCAGACACCTCAATACGCAACGAGCAAGACGAGAAGGTGCGGCGTGCTGCTCTGTTGTGTGTATGCCAGCGTGCGAATGCTCATCCCACCCAGCGCTGGGTGGGTTATTCTGGCGCGATCATGCTTTAAGACAAAGCTTCGACCACCGGCTCGGCGGCGCCGTGGGCATGACGACACGGCGCCGCTGAGCCGGCTGTGCGCAGCGCAGCGCTTCGCCTGCCACGACACCCGTTTCGCGCTTTGCTGCCCTCTGCCGGTGGTGCCACTGCGGCGTGTGCGCGCATGTCGGACGTGCCGGAATGCGCCGACCACGCGGCCTTTCCCGTTTGGGCTCGAGAAGGCGTACTCCTTAACCTCGACCTGGTGCAGACAGTGTTTGCATTGCTGCCGCTGCAGAGCGATGGCCTGAAGCGCGTGTGCAGGATTTGGTATGCGTGGCTAACAGACATGGACAAGCGGCCCGGGCTGCGGCCGGCGGGCTTGGCATATTCAATCATGGGCAACTATGAGCTCTGCGGCTCGACGCCAGACGGATCGTTGCTGCTGGTATCACATCGTGCCACGTATAGCTTTCTTGACTACACGATGCGCGTTGTCAGCGACTCCTTTTTCCGCTTCAGCACCGGATCCATCATACATACGAGTCCCATTGCTGTTGGCGCAGACAAGATTGTCTTCTGCGACGGCCGCTGTGGTCTCACGAGCGTGTCGTTGAGCGGCACAGACGAGGTGAGAGGCTATGCATCAGCGGTAGACGAAAAGCTATTTGGGTCCCTTACGCATCCCGCACTCTCTACATGCGGCATGCTCTTCTGTGCTGTATCTTTTGAACATCCATACACCGACGATGTTGCTGTCTTCAACAGCAACACGCTGGAGCTTTTGTATCTCTTTGAAGCCGAAGGACTTGGTGACATCGGAGGCCTGGCCGTGCTTGACAAAGAGCTTTACGTGAGCGACTGCCAGAACTGCGCCGTCAAGGTCTTCTCGTTCAGTGGTAAACTTCTCCGTAGCGTGAGCGACGTGTCGTGGCGTCCCGGCCAACTCCTGCCTTACCGAGACCGACTTTACATGATTGAGCGGTACTATCTCGAATGGTGGATTGTACCTAACCTGCCCGTGGCATACGGTCGCCGCGTTTTTGTGCTCTCTGCGGCATGCGACGTGCTTGAAACGCACGTGCTTGAGTCGGACGATGTTGTCATCGCGGAAATGGCAGTTCTGCACGGCAAGCTTGTGCTGTGCATGGATGACGGCGGACGGCGCGCTCTGCGTGGACTGTGAGCATGGCATCCATGTGTGTCTTCTTAGGCCCGCATCGTTTAGCAAATGCCTTTTACTACGTCGGAACGCACATGACATAGTCAGGCTCTACGCCTGATACATACAGCAGCCCCGTGGCAGGCTCTACGTTTCAACGTCATACCTTGAGCGTCTGCACCCAACTAGGCAACACACACACGCGCGCGCGCGCTCGGCTAGGAGCCACTTGCTTGCGCAAGGCAGAACCCAAAGTCGCTGAGATCGCCGCCGTATTCGACCGAGTTCCAGTAGGCCACGACCCAAGAGAGGCGGCGCAGCACCAGCTCGTCGACGCGCCGCAGGCTGGCCACGTGCTGCGCCTTGACGCGCGGCATTCCGGACAGCGCGCGTGCGCACTCGAGCAGCAGCGCGCGCACAGGCTCGTGCACGAGCGACATGCGCCCGCGATCGCCCCTCCACGCGTGCTCAATCAAGCCCAGTCCGTCGGGATGCGACCGCACCACATCTCCGATGCACCGAAACACGACGTCGGCGCGCATCGGCTTGACCTCCGAAACAAAGTCGCAGCCGCACGCGGCCCAGCCGGCAACCAGAAGCGTGATTGCAGCCCTCTGCTCAAGGTCGTTGGGCGACCGATGCACTCCCCACATGTGTCGCTGCAGCTGCGCGTGCAGCATCGCAACGTCGCAGCACAGGTAGTAAGGGTCGTGGTCGTCGTCGCGGCCGCGCTTTGACGCCCTTTCGCGCATGCAGAGCAGCGTGTTTACCGGGCTCACCACCGCGTCGCCGGCGCGCCGTGCCTCCTCGATCAACTCGATGGCGAAGCTGTCCGTGTCGATGGTGACGCAGAGCGACAGGGTCGTGGCCTCGAGCAGCGGCGTGCTCGGCTCGGACGCCAGTCGGCGCACGCTGCGCCCGAGGTGCGCGAGCTTGAGGTCGCCTTCGCCGATGCGAAAGTCGCGTGCAAACGCCGCGTGCGCCGCTTCGGAGCTGGCCACAAGCGTCGGCGAGCGCGCCGCGCCCGTGTGTCGATCCGCGCCTCGCGGATCGACGCCGTCAAACACGACGTGTCCGCCAGTGTGCCCCGCCGCGTTCCAATCGTCAATTTGACGTTGCAGCCTCGTCATCGCCGTGCGGCACACCTCATCGATGAGGCGCGGCCGCGTGCTGCGGTTCTGCATCAGCAGCTGCACGTTTTCCGACTGGTGCACCTCGCCTCGCGTGTACTCGTCGCTCAGCGGCACCGTTTGCATGTCACCGCTGCACGCGACGCGCGTGGCGTCGCGCTGCGCATCGCGACGCATCTGCTCCTCCCGCTTGGCCTGCGTCAGCGCATCAGGCTCGTCAAAGGCGACCACGGTCACCGCGCTGGTGGCCATTGCGGTTCGGATCGAGCTGATCACGATGGCGACCAGCGCGTCAAAACTCTTGGCGCCCCCGGGCACCGCCATCATGAGCACGTTGCCGTCCAGGCAGGCAAACGTTTGTGCGCGTGTCGCCGCCGACGCGTCGCGCGCGTCGGCGAGGGTCTGGTACGCGCGAAACGCGGACGGAAAAAGGCTGCGTAGCTGTGCTTTGACTCCGACATCCTTTTTAGACAAAAGTCCCATGCTACGCCCCTCCCCTTTCCGCCTGCTTGCCCGGTTCCAAAGGCCGCTTCTGCCAACATGCGGTTCTCCCACCTCCCACGGCGCAGCTAGCGAGTCTGACGACTGCTTTTGCACAAGATCCTTTGCTGTCTGCAATGCACGCGCACTTCGCCGCACCAAACCAAGTTCCCAAGCCTCACAGCAGCACCGGCTCGGTCCAGCAATACTCAGCCTTCATCTAAAATCGTATCGCATAGCAGGCATGTTTTATGCAACATTCGCGAGCTCACGCGCCCGTTCGTCTTCTTTGTCTGCCTGTGCAAGTATCTCTTCATACCTTGCATCAAGTATCGGTTTAGACTCTTTCCACTTCTTTTCCTGCTCTAGAATGAGTACTTTTATATTTTCCAATGGTTGCGTGGTTGCTTCCCCGGGTTTAAGCACATTGTTCATTGCAAGATATTCCTCCTCCTTTCGAGAATCCTTCAAGGTTATAAGTGGCTTTAACAGCGTATCCAGACTCTCAAGTTGAGTGGATTCCGGATATCTGAGTTGCACCGGCGCAAACATTTTTTCATAGTCAATGAGCTCCATCTCAAGATTGAGGATACGCCGTTTGATGGCAAAGACTTCAGAAAGCTCCAACCTGGCACTCTGGTATTTCTCAGAGCTCATCACCCGGCTTGCCGAGTTAAGAGCAACCGTCAGTGCTGTGGGCAGCTCTGACTCTTCTACTTTAAGGTCGCTTGCTTCGGTTGTTAAGTTGACCACATAATCTTGCATATACTTTGCATTTCCAAGTGGAGGAACTATGCGCAATAAGCGGCCTGCTTCATCGCTCAGATGACCTCTAATTTCCAAAGCGAATTTGCCTTTGAAATATTGTTGCGCGCGTTGTTCGGCTTTTTGTAGTGTGCCTACTGCCAATCCCCATTGTTCAGCATCGTCAGGTGTTCCGTCGCGGAATAATAAAACACGAATCGCTTCAGCTGCTTCGCTCACCGCTGTGGCCATATCTTCAATGCTTGACGTCGGCTTGGTAGCGCTCTCCGCGAGGTACAATCGCTCTTTTGACTTATCCATGTCTTCGCGCTTGCGCTTCTCGCCGCGAGCAAGTGTGGCCTCGTCGTTGCCCTTGTCCATGTAGTGGCGGTGCAGCTTGTCCCCGCTCCACCACTCGATGTTGACGTACACGCTGAGCGCCATGCTGGTCGGGTTGGTCCGCACGAGCTGGCCGACCTGCGCCCGCGACGCGGCCGAGTCGAGCACCGTGCCGACGCACCACGCGCCAACGATGTAGCTCGCCATGCCTTCCAGCACTCCGTCTTCAGGTTCAAAGGGCATGGTATAGGCCAAGCCAAGCCGCTGCGTCGTGTCTTTTGGACTCCCCTGGGACGCAGCGGCGTTCCACCCAGAATAAGCCGCCAAGTAGGCAGACGTGCACCTCTTCAGCCGAAAGTTGCTCAGCCAGGCTTGTTTTGGATTACCCGCTAGCATCGCAATTTGGTTGCCGTTTGACCATTTCTCCCTCTCTTGCATGCGGGTTTGTGCGTCATCAAGCTCCGCCTTCTGTTCTTTAGATAACGTTTGTTTGTCGGCAAGCCTTTTCAGCTCAATGATTTTCTTGACATCACTTGTGTATGCTGTCACGTCACCATCAGGTCTCATGCCATCAGCATTTCGCCACGTCAGGTCCGCCACCATGCATATGAAGACCTTGTCCAGCGGGTGGCACTTCTGCCTGTGCTGGCCGAGCGAGCTCGTCCACGTCTTTGAGATGGAGGGACCTTGCACGGCCAAGTTGAACAGCTGTCCCGACGACGCGTCTAGTTCCGCGGACGCGGCGTAGTCCCCCGCAGGCGCCTCATACTTGGAGGCGATGATGCCGTCCGGCGTCCAGTCCATAAGCCCTTCTTGCTTAAGCGCATCCTCAAGCGCCGAGATGGCCAGCATGTCCGAAAGGTTCCTCGGCTCCTTTGTGCGATCCGGTATTTCCGCCAGCTCCGACAACTCCTGCAAGCCGCGCAGGAACGGGCCCTTCTCAAGCGCACTTATGCCACTCGCGGCTCGTTCAGCTTTTACGTTGTAAGTTTTGCCATCTTCGGATAGAAGCCTGCCATCTTTAGCACTCACAACATCGGTCAGATTGAGCACGCTCTTCATACCTTTGTCAACGAAGCCACGGTATGTGTGTAGCAGACTGTTGATGCTCGGATTGTTGGTGCTCGGATTGTCAGGCTTCACGTCCAATGTGTGCAGCGCGATCGTCTTGTCGGACATGTGTGCTTCGAAATAGCCTTCGACCCACGGTGTCGAGGCCAGGCGCTGCATGCGGTTCGTGTCGTGCCCATACCGGAACGCGGATGTGCCACCGTCGCGACGTCCGGATTTGATCCACGCCAGCTCACCCGTGTGTAGCCCTTCGTACTCTGCTTGCGGCACGCCGTTCACCTTGACTTCGTGCTGCCTCCCGCGCTGCGAGACGTACCCTCCAACGGGTACCACGCGCTGCGCACCAGCATACGCAGCGTCAGTCGCAGCAACAGGCAACGGGAGCGGTGCAAAGAGGCGCGGCGTGGATGCGCACCGCGTACGGGATCTGGACGTTTGTGCCTCTGTTGTTCCTCGCCTCAATTACGGTGCTGTCTGCAACGCCAAGCGGCGTTGCGGCGGCTGTTCCGGGAGACGCAAAGCCATTGCCTCCGACGGCAGTCGGGGTCGGCGCCGCGGCGCGCAAGCCACCGCCGTTTCCCGAACCTATAGGCTGCACGGCTCGCAGCATGGCCGTCAGCTTGGTGCAATCCGGCGCGTCGTGTGCCAGCACTTGGTTAGCGCGTGGCTCAAACGCGCAGTGCAATACCTGCGA
>OBMK010002018.1_pt1 | contig 16094 bp, 13 predicted proteins | sample 1539081 | NCBI WGS metagenome assembly OBMK01 (sample SAMEA3355528, study PRJEB22509) | marine metagenome | biome: marine; feature: river plume; material: water | place: USA | collected 2010-08-07 | depth 0.5 m | reverse complement strand
CTTTTAATTCTCTTTGTATATCGTTATTTACAATAACTATGAGAATATCACCTGATTCTTTTGCTTTTTTAAATAACTCTAAATGACCTTTATGCAAAGGATTAAAGTACCCACTAACTATTACTGCTTTTTTCATAACTTTCAGCGATTAGTTTTTTAAATTTAGTTGTTGACCATCCATGATCTCTACTTAAATAATGGATTGGAATTTTTAAATTATCACCGGTAAAAGGTTTACCGATATAATCATCACCTAAGAATCTAACATCAAACTCACCTATTTTAAGAAGATCTAAGAGCTGTTCTTCGTACGTATAGCGTACTACATCTGCTACGTATTTAATACTTGTCAGTACTTCTTTACGTTCATCTGCTGATAATATTGGTTTTAGTTTATGAGGTCGTTCAATAGATGGGTCTGTATGTAATAGTACAATTAAGCTATCACACTGTTCTGCACATTCTTTAAACATTTTTATATAACCCGGATGTATTACATCAAAGTTACCTGCAATTACTCCTTTTTTCATTTAACTGTTGTTAATGGTCTAAAATTCTCTAACCAAGCTTCTGTATTCTTAGTTATACCCTCTATTTTATCTGTATCTAAACAGTGTAAAAAAGCACCAACTTGAAGATCTGGTACTTCACTCTTAATAATATCTACTACGTGTGTCTTTTCTTTATCATCTAAGTCAGATACATTCAAATCCATCAACTTATAATTAGTTTCAACTCTATCCCATTCTGTGATAATCTTAGGAAATATCTTTTTGAACTTCTTTTCTTCTAACTTCTTAGCACATACATCGTATACATAATCTAGAGTAGTTCCTGATTTATTTACTAGGTCTGGGAACTCTGCTATAATAGTTTTTATACCTAACCCTTTGACTCCTGCTAAGTTATCCGAATTATCACCTAATAGCGCTTTAACTACGTTGTAATTTTCCGGTAATACCTTAAGTTCATCAAATATGTTATCTTCTGTGAATGTTTTCTTTTTAATAGGAGCATATACTTCAATAGTATCATCAACTAGCTGTAAAAAGTCTTTATCTGAAGATACAATAGTACATTTTTTGACATTAGAGGATGATGCACGTTTTGCTATATAAGCAATAATATCATCTGCTTCTAATTTTTCCATTTGTAACTGTTGCACTGGTAAGCAATCTAAATAATCCTGAGTTCTAAGTAATTGACCAATTAAGGCTTCCATTTCCTCAGCTTTACTATCATACAAACCCCAATGAGTAATTCTTGATGATGCTCTTTGTGCTTTGTAGTTAGGATCTATATTCTTTCTATTAGCTGACCCTCCTTTACCGTCCCATACTATCATCACCCTTGTAGGTTCAAATATTCTTGTAACGTACCCTAAAGATCGCATGAAGCCTACCAGACCACCTATATGATGGCCTGATGGGTTCATTGCTTTGAGCAGTGAGAAACTACGAATTAACATATTCATAGCATCTATGACCAAGATATGGTCATTGAGCTCTCGGGGTGGGGTTTCTTTTAAGTTATTTAGGATATCATCGTACGCCATTAATCTAAAATGTTAGGCGTTATACGTTCCTCCTCTAAATCACCTTCTTCAATAAGATCAAAGTCTACTGATCCTACTAATTTAAGCCAATGTTCTTTATGAGCATCTCGATACTTATCGATCGCTTTTTTATCATCTTGAATAAATCCATGTGAGGTCATTACTACTCTACCTCTAGATTGAACTCCTCCAATATGGTTCTTTTCTACTTGAATATTAGTACGTTTAGCAAATTCAACCTGTAATCCGTTTTTAATAGCTTTAATTTTAGATGTACCTGGGTTTGTGATATTACCAAAAGTAATTACTAATGTAGAATCGTACCACATAGACATTCCACCTTTATTCTGCAACTTAGGTTGACCCATTGGATGCTCAGGTTTCATAGTCCATACTTTATTAATAGCTACTAACGTATTAGTGTAAGGAGAGTTTTCTTTTCTTGACAATAATATTTTCTGGTTAAGGTTATTACCGAATTGAGTCGACATTGCACCTGCATTCCATTCATTATTATTTTTATTAGAACGAACTGATAAATCACAAGGTATAGAGCCTATAGAATCCCAGAAGAAACACATATCATAAGGTAAATTACCTTTAGCTTGCTCATCCATAAGATCAGCCATATAAACTGCTACTTCTTCTATTGTATTTAACGTACCTCTATCTGCATATAAAAAATGACCTTCGTAATCTGTTACATTACCGTTTTCATCTAATACTTCGTCAAATTTAAGTCCCATTTCCTTGGCATGTTCCCATGACCATTTCATCTCTGAAATAATAAAGACAGGTAATACTCCCATCTTCTGGGCATTCACTGCTGCTTCTAATAGTGCGGTAGTTTTACCAGTATCACTATGTCCTCTCAGTAGTGTAATATGCCCAGTTGGAATACCAGGTAGAGAAGTAATATCTTGAAAAGCTTTAGATAGTGGAATCCATCCTTGTTCCTTGAACTTTACGGATGCATTCGAAAATCCTTTCTTCTTCTTAAAATTACCAAGATTAAAACTTTTCTTGATTGCCGCAGATGCGGCTGCTGCTACTTCTTTTTTCTGTTTTGCCATATTTACTCGTTGAATAAGTCATCAAATTTACTAACTGTGTCTTTGTTGCCAGCCGTAGCTGTTTCCAAAGTAAAGTCTGATTTGTTCTGACCTAAGCTTTCTGGCAGGGATTTATCTGTTTCACTTACAGATGATGCAGGTGATTCATCAGCAGATCCAGGATTTAAATAATTCTGTAATTGCTTTTTAATGAAGTCGTAATCATACTGAGTATGTACTTCAGTAGGGTTAGGTTGAGTTTTTAACCATAAGTCAACTTGCTCATTATTATCTGATAATGGTGTCTGTTTAGGTTTAATTCTTACGCTAGTTTCAGGATAAGGATTACCTTCTCTCTGTTCTACTACCATATCCCATCCGTTGATTACATCGGTAAAATCTCCAATATCCTCATCTTCTGCTAAAGCAAGTAATGCTTTATAGATTGTTACTCCAAATCCCCATAATCTTACACCTTTATCTTCTTCTCCTCGTACTACTACGGGAGCAAAGACTCTAGTTTTAGGATTTAGTTTACCAGATAGTGACCAATTGTCTTTATCTGATGTCTTTCTAAGTTCTTTTACGAACTCTTCAATTGGATCTTGTTTACCGAAATTCGATAAAGCTACCATTGGGTACTTTCCTACTCCATAGTGGAATTTTAATTCCTTAAAAGGAAATGTAGGATCAAAGGCAGACGGTACGATACGTAACGTTTGTTTACCTAATGATGGTTTCCAAAAGATTTTTGAATAGTCTGTTTTTTCTCTCTCCTGACCATTAGAGTTTAAGGCGTCTAATTTAGCCTTGATTGCATTGATATCCATATAACTGATTTTTAAATTATAACTTATTAGTAATATAAGAAGAAGAACTCAAGGGACCAACTGTAACTTGAATTACTTTGGCTTAAAGTTCAATAATCTTATATAATTTTGTATTTACTCTCTTTAATTCTGGTCCTTTTGTAAGTAGGACACAGTTTCTGTAGTCTTTCCAATTAACTCTGTATGAACTGTCTAGTTGACCGTCGTTCAGACTCTTAATCAGAGTATTTAATGCATTAATTGTATATAATGTATTAGATTCTTTTTTTCTATGTACTAAAATCGTATTGTCTAAGAATGTTCCTACATTTCCAAAGTCAACATTATAAGTACAAATGTACTCATCTTGGCTTTTTGCGTATAAAACAAAAATCTTATTATATATGATTTTATATCTTTCTTGAACCTCCTTTAAGACACTGTCTATGGTATCCTCTGTTGCAAAGGTGCAGAATAATTTGTTGCTCATATCCTCGTTTAAATAAATGGGATCGATATCGTAATCGAACCGCGGCAAGCTAATTGTTGTTACCATATATAAATATCTTTGTTGATTATAAAACCAAGTCTTTGTTGAAATTAAATTTAATAGGCAGTGTCCCACCTTTCTCCATTAGTTCTTTTATCTTTTCTAGTGTTTCTTTACCGTCTTCTTTGTGAAAATCAAATAGAAAAGAATCGTAGGTGTACAGTACAAGTTTAGTTTTTTTATCCTGTAAATACCTTAATACTTCTTTTAATATAAGAATATTATTTGATGTCTCCAACGATTGCATCATATAATTCATAAGCTTAGCAGGATGCATTTCTTTTAGTTCCTTAGTAAAAGCTTTACCGGACTGAGGGTTACATACAAAGCCTTCGCTTTTAAACATATTCCACATTTCATCAATATAGCTTTGAATGAGTTTAAATATTTCCATGTCCTTATGTTCCTCAGGTACTTTACCGTATATCGCTTGAAAGTTAATTTGCTTAGCTTCTAAATACTGCTCATCTGATATATCTTCAGTACCGAAGTAATGTTTAGCTAATTGCTTATGTGCAGATTCGCTGGTTAGTTTAAATCCAATTTGCTCACAAAGTAACCTAAGGTGATAACCGTCGAAATCAAACTCAACAAAATAATCCCCTTTCGGCGTGAAAGATTTGCGGTGTTCGGAATTCTTAGGTATAGCAGCGAAATTAACAGAATTGAAAGCATTAGTAGGTCTAGAAGTGACATTGTAAAGGTTATAAGAGGTTAGAACTGTATTATTAATTGTATTATATAGTGGATTTCTAGGTTTAAAAAGCTCATTAAAAGCACTATAATGTATACCTAGCCCAGGTTGCTCTAATAAGTAGAATACATTTGTTGCCATATTATTATAGAAACTGAATCCATCTGGTATATCGTATTCGATTATTTCTTTTACTTGATCAAATACTTTCTCACAGGATTCATATAATTTACTTATAGGTATTAACTGATTGATGTTAGGATACTCTCTAAATTTATTATAAAAAAAGTTAAGAGACTCATTTTCTTTACTATACTCTAATTTATCGTATTTAGTCATTGAGTAAAGGAGTGATAAGTCTATAGCTCCCTGTAGATTAAAGTGATATAGAAGCTTCTTCTTATCTAATGTATATAGTTTATCGCATTTAGATAGAAGTTCATAGATACGAGTTTTATCTATATTAATACCTTCATCATGGTTTATAGGAATAATATATCCACCCATTGTTGAATTGAGAAATCTAATGTAGACTGCTATAGTGCTGGTAAGCTTAGGATGGTATAAATCATTAGACGATATTACATCGACGTAACATCCTAATTTCATTAATCCTTCTAGCGAATTTAATTTTGATTCTTGCTCTACTATATAAAACACTTAATATCCTTTTATACAATATAAGGATTATGTTTCGAGTTTACAAACCTTTGATGGTTTATTTTAGAAATAGGTGTTAATTTTTTGCGGACTAATTTTTCAAACAACTGTTCTCTAGCTATTAATTCATACCAGAATATAGAATCTTTAATATCTAATGCGTTTAATACTGATCTTAAAATATCGTAACCGTTACTATTAGTGTAGTGTTTAGGGTTATTATCTGATTCCTTATAGAAATCTTTTGCTTCTACTATATTATAGGTATACTTATAGTCTTTATTATCAAGATCAATTGAAAAAAGTTTTTTATCTTGTATTCCTAATATAGTATAGTATAAGCTCTCAAAGTATCTTCCGTGATGCATATCTATATAAGGTCCTTGATTATCTTCTAAATAATTTTTTAATATTTTATGAATGTAATGGTTAATAGTATTCTTATCATGTCTAAAACTCTTATACTCTGATACTTCTAGGATTCCGCTGTATATTTTTTCTTTTGCGTCTTTCAGTACTATAAAACAGGTATCAATCTTTTTAAATACATTTTGAAATCCCTGTTCCATTATAACAGCTTTAGACTTCTCATTTATACTAAAAGTAGTTTTCTCTAAGTACCCTGTATGAGTATATGTATTAATTACTCTGCTGCTTGCTTTTAAACTATAAATGTAACCGTAGTCAAAGTTACGAGCAGGGTATGCTAAACTAATGGGGATTAGGTTATCATCATGTATTGCATTAGAATCTTCTACGTTTCTCATTTTATTTGACTACAAATTGAGCCGGGTCTTTTAGTACTTGACTTCTTATACCTGGAAGAACTAAGTTAGCCTGTTTGGTGATATCTGCATTTTGAGCTTTTAGGCCGGGGTACAAATATCCATTCATTATTTGATCTTCTGGATCTCCTTTTATCTTCCATTCAAGTTTTAGGAGTTTTATTGTTGTTCTTCCTTCTCTTTTAAACATTACAAATCTCTTCTTAGTAAGCTCGTAAATTTTACCTGTTCTAGTATCTTTAACAAAATACCTCATTAAGGTACCTATTTTATAATCCTTATCATTTGGTTTTGGATAGTAAGTTACAAAGCTAGTTCCGAATCTTTCGTCTTGATCATCAGAACCATGAGAATGAGGTATAACTAAAAGTTTTTCTGATTTGGGAGTAATGGATTCTCCTTTATAGTAATTACCTTTAAAATCAGCTACATACTTACCAAAGTACTTGTTACCTGTTTTTGCATCTTGCAAGGTACCGTGTACTTCTCCTCCTACTATTTGTTTATGTTTAGGTATATAAGCCATTATACGTTATATTTTGTAATTTTACCTTCTGATGCTAGAGCTACTGCTCGGTTAACATCTTTTCGTCCCTCAGTACCTGCACCCCAAGATACATGGAAGTGTTTCCCACTTGCTGCTCTTGTAGGATTAGAGTATTCATCAATAAACTTAACATTAGGAACTCCTCCTGCTGCAAATCCTTGTAATACTTTAAGTACTGCTTTTTGATTACCAGTTGAATATGGAGTAATTACAAAATCTAATCCTCTACCAGATGCATGACGACTTACATATGACAACTTATGGTGGAATGCATCATTACCACCGGTAAATATTAACTGTACGCCTGGTACTTCTGTTTTTATTTTCTCTACAATCGCTATACCTAAGTCAGCTGTTTGTTTTGTAATATCTCCACCATTTGATAGCTCCTGACCTTTTTCTTTATAATCAGCCTTAATTAATGCTTGTCTTAATCTGTTAGCTTGAGTATGTCCTGCTATTTCTTCTGGTGTAGGCATTGATGCTGCATCTCTAGATCTTGGAGCTCCGCCGCCGCCAGATGCTCTTGCTCCTGTTGATGGAGTAGCTACTTTAGGAGAACCTTTTATTGGGAAAAATGTTGTTTTAATATCTGTCCACCATTGGTTATTTTCTAACGTATGAGATATTCCAGTAACTAGGAATCCATACCCATCATATTTTGCAGGTAATATACCTTTATTAATACGAAACGTAAGACCTGGTTTAAGTCCAGATATACCCAGCATTTTTAACGAAAGTTCTATTGGAATAACTCCTTGAGGTACTTTACCGTTATTTACTATATGCTCTTTATACCCTTTTTGAATGTAACTAATGTTTTGGTTTTCCATTTGGTTCCATTTCTCTCCATCGTACTGCTGATCGCTCATACCAAGACCATTGAAAGCTTTGAATACATCATCTAACTCTTCAAGATGTTTTTCTATTCTCTCATTAGCCTCTTCATCTTGTTCAGCGTCAGATTGATCTTTAGCTCTAATGTGTCTGTCCAAAGCACCTTGATTCCACTGTAATAAAGTTTGTATATTTTCATTATAATTACCTGAGTTACCTTGAGCAGCTATTGCTACCATGTTTGATATCTTAGAAGTAATTTTACTACTAATATTTAATGATTTAGTTGTAGACTTTAAACCTGTTACATTAATTACTGGGATAGATTCTGGTGATAGGTTATTTCTATCTACCATTGTAAAGTTATCAGGAAATTCAGGATCGGCATATAAATCGAATTGATTAACATTCCCTAAACATCTTTGCACTTCTTTCAATACTGAAATAACAACATCGTATATACCTGCTCCTTCGTCTGTACCTGCTTCACCTATAATTTTATCTACTTGAGATATTATAAAGTTAGTTGAAACAAATATGCTTAAACAGTCATCTGCTTTATCACCGGGAGCTAGTTTTTCCATCTCCTGTGTTAAGTCATCTCTCTTTATACAGTAATCTTTATCTTTAGATGGAGTTTTAGGTATATTAGCTACATAAGGATCTAATGACCAATGGTTAGGGAAAGTAATAAATTTTTGACCGAAATCTGTATTGAATGTAACTAGTGGTAATTTTTTAGTATTATCTAAAAGTACAGATGTAGCATTAATAACCTCGAAAAAGCTACGAAGACTGATAACACAGAAGTCTACAGAATCATCAAAAGCGTACCAAGCACTACGAGCAATATCTTGCTTCATTCTTAATACTGTGAAATCTGTTTTTAATTTATTAGCTACTTTTTCTGCTTTTTTAGATTTAAGTAATTCTTTTGCTTTTTTAACAGTTGAACCACTATGTGTTAGTTTCGTAAAAACGTAATGTAATACACTTTTACTTTCTACTTTATCAGCATCTTCGCTTTTATCCTCCGGCTTTGTAGCATCTGTAGTTTTACCTACTTTCATTGCTTCTAGTATTTGTCCTCTGGAAACTATTTTTAAGCTACAATCATATCCACCATCTGGTCTGAAGCTCCAATTATAGTTCTGTATGTATCCGAACATACCTTCGTAGTTACCGTGACCAGCTTCTCTTTTTACTTTAATATTATTGTCCATTTCAACTCCAGATCTAGGAGTAAATACATGACCATCCGGTACTAAAAAGTTATCAGCACCCATTTTTGCAGTGTTACCACTATTATCTACATATACTGAATGTCCCCATTCTAATATACAGGTATATCCAGGTTTAAAGTATAATTTTTCTATATTCTCTAAGTCTTCAACTGTCCAAACCACAAAGTCTACTTCTGCTTGTAGTATTGTACCAAATCTGTTTTTAGTTTTACATTTAAGTCCAGTAATACCGGGCATAGGTCTAAACCCTAATGATTGATTTGTGTAAGCATTATTACCAGTAGTCGAACCAGGTTCTAAGTTAATACCTGATCTTGGATCTCCACCTGCATTTAATGTTCCTCCTGTTAGTACGTACTTCTTAGCTAAATCTGCTGTACCTGTAACATTAGGACGTGCAGATCTATTTTGTAGCAACTGCTTAACTTCACCATCTGTTATTTGATTTACACTAGATCGGAGCATAACCCAGGCAGCATTAGAATGTATAGCATGTTGTTGTTCTATAGTCTTACTATTACTTTCAACTAAACTAGCTCTTTGTTCTAACTGTTTGGTAACGTACCCTGTTACTGGGCTACCAAATGTTTCTGCTTTAGCTCCCATTATTTACCTGTTTTTATTTAAGTCGTCAAATAACCTTAGAGCATTTGCTGTGTCATAAGGTACTCTTAACTGTACTCCAGGTTTTACGTTTAATCCGTCTTTTTTTGAATTGTTAGCACTTGCTATTATCCACCATAGTGATGGATCTCCGTAAAACTGTAGAGCAAGAGTATCATATCGATCTCCTCCAGCTGCTATTAAGTAAGTATCTTCAGGATGCAAAGGCAAATTAGGGTACATTACATTAGCGTAGTACCTTCTACCTTGTTTCGTTTTAAATACTTCTATATTTGTTGTTCTCCTTGGCATATTTATGCATTGTTAATAAATTGTCCTCCGTCTGCTACATTAGCATTAGGGTTAAAGGATTGTATCGGTTGGAATGCAATCGATATATTTAGCATATGAGGTAATCTAGGTAAATCAGGATCTGTTTCCCATGGAGTTACTTTATCCCAAGAAATTCCGACAGATTTTATAAATCCATCTTGATTCACTAAATAATCACCTACTGTTACTTGACATAACGTTCCTCTCATAAATCCTCCGTTATTTCCATACGTAGGAGCTGTAGTACCTGCTAATAAGTTAAGCTTTCTGTATAAGGGAACCAACTCTTCTTTAGAAAAAGCTGCTATTTTAAAATCAAAGGTTATATCTCTCTGAAATCCTTGGTATGTATAAAACTCTTCTGCTCTTCCGATATATTTAGTACCTTGCCAATTACCGGTATAGTTATCATTAAAAGCATCTAAGAATGCTCTGAAGTGTAAGAAGAAATTAGTTTCAGGTGTAATCGAATTGAAGTAAAAAGGTATAATGTCGTTTATAGATGCATCTTCAATAGCATTTGCTGTAACTTCGGGTAGTAAGTTGATCTTATCTCCCTGTGGTGCTGCTGAAGCTTGATCCATCATCATACCGTACTTAACATCTATCTGGTCAGTAGTATAATCAATAGAGCCAAGATCTGTTGTAGACCCATATCCATTTGTATTTTCATCTACAATTTGTCCTTTTCCTTTTACTCCTGCGTTTTTATCATAAGTTCGGAAACGTCTAAAATCTATAATAGATGTTGTTCTGCTTTCTGAAGCATCTGAGTTAGTAACTGATGTTACAACTCCTTTGGCAGGATCTATTTTTGAATTTAAAGAAGATTCTCTACTTGTAGGAGGTGGTGGTTCATTTGTACCGCTTACTCCTCCATCTGTTTGTTGAGATTGAAAGCTTCCTTCTGATTGTTGATCTCCTCCAGCCTGTCCTATTAGACGGCCTCCTGGGGTTGTATAAGCAGGATCACCTATTTCTTGGTCTTCTAGGTTACTTTCAACACTACTATCGGAAGTATTATTTCTACCGTCCTGTCCTGTGTATGATTCAGCAGTATCAATTTCTGTTTGTTGCTCCTCTAACTTAGTTTCAACTGAACTATCTGCTGTATTAGTTCTACCGTCTTGACCTGTATAAGATTCTGCAGTATCAATTTCTGTCTGTTGTTCTTCTAACTGAGTTTGAACTTGAGAAGTACCTGAATTAGTTCTTGCTTCATTACCTGTATACTTGTCTGTCTCACCTTCTAAATCATAAGCTGATTCATACTCTACAGGAGTAGCGCTCATTGGTCTGAAACCTTCATCTCCTGTATTATCCGGTGATATTACTGCGTTCTTCTTAGAACCAAATAAACCTTTAACAAAGTTAAAAGCTTGCTGTATATCATCTCTTAAATAAGAAGTAGGTTCACCAAATGAATCGTCCTGTCCAGCTTTAAGATCAAATCTACTATTTAAATCTTTTAATCTAGAAGGACTAGGTGGTTCATATCCTGCATCTCCGTAGTTATCTACGATTACAGGGTTACCTTTTAATACTGAATTAGCACCTTGTGTGCCTCCTCCAATACCTAAGTTATTCTGTATAAAAGCACCTATAGCTGATTGAGGTCCTTGTCGATTAGTAAGATATGTTTCATTCTGAAAAGCATATACGAAGTGAGTTCCAGTACCATTTACAGGTACTTGAGCTAATGTACTTCCTGCTATTTTTAATACCTTACCTGGTCCATTACCTAGTAAAGCTTGATTTATACCAAACTTTAATCCAGCAGGTGAAATCATTAACTTCGATATTCGAGTTAAATCATCTATTCGGCTACCAGCTTCCAAAGCAAATCCAGACCCATTAGGAGGATTGTTAATATCCTTTGTAACTAATGGCGTTGTAGTCCCTGAATCTGAATATTTTAAGGACTTAAGATTTGTTTGTAGGTCTAATAATGGCATTTACTACTTTACTCCTGTTCCAGATTCTGGATTCTTATATCCTTCTGGTGTTCCTCCGTCTAAATCTAATACAGAGTGAGTACTCAACTGTGCAGAAGCTTTATCGCTATAATGTTTCTGGCTAGATGGTAATGCGTTTTCTCTAGTTACAGGAGTATCTCCTTTAAGTCCTAGTTTTGATACGATTTGTTTGTCTAAAATTCCCATGTTTGTTATTGTTTAATTATAAATATGATGTTTATGAAGATTTAACAGAAGCAAGCATTAATGATTCACCGACTTTATTTCCGTCTATGATTACATCGCCTCCTTCTTTTATTGCTGCAAGTATTAAATCTAATTTTTCTGCTACTGCAGAGTCACTAGATTCTTCTCCTCCTCCAGTTATACCGTTAATAAGAGAAGTAATTGCTCCTGATGCTGCAACCATTGGTGCTGCAAAAGCAGTTGTTAATATTAATCCTTGAAGTTCGTTTAATTTTTCTGTTTCTATTCCTGATAATGATTCTTTAATCATTGCTAAAGCATTACCAATTGATGTAAGTGAATCTGCTGTTGAAGCTAATGGAGTTGACATAGCTGCTAAAGTTGCTAATGGTGCTAAAGCTAACCAAATAGCTATTGACGATAAAGCCATAATTCCACTAGCTGCAGAGAATGCTATCATTCCAGCTGCCATACCCATAAGACCTTGACCTGCAATTACTAATCCAGGTCCAATGTCTCCAAATTGTTTTAATGATTCAGCTAATCCTGCTGGATTAACTTCGTTCATGACTGCCATTCCTCCGGCTAGTATAGTTAATCCTGCTGATGCACCAATTAATGCTGGTATTGCTGCTGTTAATACTAATGCTCCTGCCGCTAAACCTATAAATGCTGGACCTAAGATCATTAACCCAATTGCTGCTTTTGCTAATCCACCTCCGTTTTCAGCTAACATTTTCATTGCTGGTGCTAATACGAACATTGCTCCTGCCATTGCTAGTAAACCTGGTATTGCTGGTATAACTAATACACCGGCTGCTAATAGTCCTGCTGCGAAAGCTGTTACACCGACTGCCGCTATTGGACCAAAGACTGCTAATAAAGCTGCTCCTGCACCCATTGCTGCGACACCAACTCCTATAGACATCATACCTTTACCTACCTTAGCTAAAGAATTTCCAATATTAGCTAAAGCCTCTATTGCTGGTTGTGCTGTCTCCATCATTGGAGCTACTTTAGATAAAGCATACCCTAATCCTAAAAGAGCTATAGATGCTGGGAATATAAATGGTGCTGCTAATCCTAAGGCTACTAACCCTACTGCTGCTCCTGCCATTGCTGGACCTATTAATAAGAAGCCTGGTATTGCACTACTTATTGATTGTAATCCTGCTCCGATTTTTTCTAATGGAAGTGTACCTACTGCAGTTAGAGCTGCTCCAAGTATCATTATTCCACCAGCTGCTAAAGGCATAAACGGTGCTGCTAATCCCATTGCAATAACTCCAACTGATAATCCCATTAATGCTGGTCCAAGTAATAGTATTCCGGATGCAGAGGAGCCTAAAGTTCCTAGTGCTTCTCCTAATTTTCCAAATCCATCTAATGGTATCTTACTAAATGCGTATATTGCTCCTCCTAGCATTAATAGTCCTGCTGCTGCAAGAGGCATTAATGTTGATGCTGCTGCTAATGCTAATACTCCAACGGACATCCCTATTAAAGCAGGTCCTAATACTAACAGTCCTGGAGCTCCTTTTGCTAGTTAAGTTAAAGGTCCAAGAGACTTTGTTAGATCCATTCCTTCGAAATATCCTAGTGCCTTAGATAGTCCCCAAATTGCAATTGCTGCTGGTATTAGGAAAGGAAGTGAAAGACCTAAAGCCATAGTTCCTGCTGCTAATCCTACTAACCCTAATCCCATCACTCCAACTGCTGCTGCTTTTTCTAGACTGATTGCTCCAAGTAGGTTAACAAATCCATCTGATATTGCTGTAATAATAGTAGCTACTCCTCCTAATGCTCCTTGTATGACAGCTCCAAATGCTGCGATTGCTGGTGCTACTAGTCCGATTGCATATGCTGTTGGTATTAATGCTACACCTAATGCAGCTAATAAACCTATTCCAGCCCATGTTAATGGATTCATTGCTGCTGCACCAAATGCTGTTAATCCAGCTGCTAATGCTGTTAGTCCTGCTGATGCAGGTGCACCCAAGAAAGCTACTGCTGCCATTCCGATTGCTCCTACAGTCATAGCAGTAAATCCAATACCTGCTGCTACTAATGCTAAACCACCGAGTGCTACTTTAGCGCTAGCCATTTCTTTTAAGCCATTAGCCATACCCAATAAACCTTCTTGAAGTTTACCGCCATTAATTCTTTCTGTTAATTTTGCTCCGATAGCTCCTGGTATCATTGCTGTTAGTCCTATAGCTGCAGGAATGAGTGCTAATGCACCTTTCACTACTTCCATACTACCCATAGCTTTTAAACCTCCAGCTAATCCTTCAAAAAATTCTTTTATCTTTGCTCCAGATGCTTTTGGTTCCGGGGTACTTAATGCTGAGGATGCACCTTTGCCTAATTTTTCTCCTGCACCTGCTGCTACGTCTTTTACTCCGCCTACAGTATCTTTTCCTTTAGTTAGTATATCTTTCCCTACATCCTTTGCTGCACCTCCCATTCCTAGAAGAGATGAGCCCATCTCTTTTAACTTAGGTCCTATTTTACCTAGACCTTTAAACATACTGGTGAAGTTACCTCCTAATGCCTTACTAGCTACAACAGCAGCCATAATATAAGGAGTTAGAGGAAAAGACATTAATTTAGCAAATACATCTAGTATAGGTGAAAATGCTCCAATAATATCTCCTAATATAGATTGCATTTTAACCATTGCATCATTAAACTTATCTTGAGCTCCTTGAGCTTTTAAGTTTTCATAAGCGACATCTCCGTACTTGTCTTTAAATTTATCAGCACCTAAAGATAAAAGTTCTTGTTGATAAGTCATATCTGCAAGTTCTTCTCTTGAAAGTCCTATAGCTTCTGCTGCTGCTTGCTGAGCAATTACGTTATTGGTAGCAAATGCTTCTCTAATTGCTTCTTGATTACCAATCTCTTTAGCTACGCCTTCCATGTCGCCCATCATGGCGTACTCTCTAGCTTTATTTAAATTTAACTGCTTTCCAGTTATTAATTGAGCTTCCATTTGCTTTTCAATAGAAGATTCAAAATCTAATAATGAGTCTGCAATTTTTGATACTCCGCTTAAATTCGTTCCTAACTTACGTGCTTCAGCAGCGGCTGCCATTAACGCCTTTGGTGACTTACCTAATGTAAGTACCATTGCTTTCGATGCAGTACCGATGTCCTTCATTAAGTCCTTAAGACTAAACATCGTTTTGTTCTGCTTATTGAATGTAGAAAGCTGTTTACCTAATTCTTTATTTGTTTTTTTAGATGACTTACCATTTAGTTCAGACATTGTAGCTAACTGTGTAGCTGCTTCAGCTGATAGGTGAAGCTTTTCAGTCATGTAAGTAACATCAACTAATGTATCTCCAGAGAATGCAGATGCAGCCATTCCTAACTGCTCTGTCATCATAGCATATGACTTAACTAATTTTTCCGAGGTTATAAAGTTTGAACCTGATAGATTAGCTACTGCTGACATTTCCGTTTTTAGACCATATGCTGCAGATGCAGACATACCAGTCATTTTCTGGAATTTAGCTTGAGTATCGGAAGCTGCTAATAATGACTTCCCTATGAAGGTTAATATAGTAAGAGGATCTTGTAGAGCTTTACCAAAGCCTTTAGCTAATGGTTTTAATGAGCCCATCATTACATCTAACTTAGAGTTATTTGCATCTTTAGCCAACTCCCTCATGGATTTTTTAGCATCAGCTAATGCATCACCCATGATCTTAGAACTAAGGCCTAATTTACCCATAGCACCTGCTGCTGAGTTGAGTAAATCGCCAGTAAGTCCCATTTGGGAATTAATTCTTCTCTCTTCCTTTAACCTTTCTTTTGTTTTAGCTAGTAATCCCTCTTCTACGTTTAACCCTTCCCTTTTGGCTATGATTAACTGTGCTTCATTTGCTGCTTCTGATTTTGCTATAGCTAATTGTTTCGCTGTAGCTTTAGTGCCTAACTCTCTTACTTTAGATCTCTCTATTACTTGAGCTAAGAATTGGTCTCCTACTTTTTCCAGACCATGTAGGTTTTCTAAATCTTCTGCAGCTATTTTTTGTGCTTCTTTTTGTTTTGTAAGTTTAGCTTCTAAAGAACTAAGTTGCTTTGCATTTAACTCCTGTATACCTTGTTCATCGTATAAAAGCTGTTTAGAAATATCTACAATACCCTTACGGGCTTTCATGGATCTTTTTAATGCAGTATCTGATTTGAGTATTTCATCTAAATTAGCTTGAAGTATAGTTGTTAAGTCTCTAAAGGATTCGCCAGCAAAGGATG
>OBMK010002005.1_pt1 | contig 16149 bp, 8 predicted proteins | sample 1539081 | NCBI WGS metagenome assembly OBMK01 (sample SAMEA3355528, study PRJEB22509) | marine metagenome | biome: marine; feature: river plume; material: water | place: USA | collected 2010-08-07 | depth 0.5 m | reverse complement strand
CGGCAGCAACAGGCACAGACATGCTACGTGCAGAAGAGTCCTCGCTATCTAGTTGGGCAGGCCCCTATGTAACCGATATGCTCGGGCGGGGGCAAGCGTTAGCTACTCAAATGCCCTATACCCCATACACTGGACCTCTTACTCCGGGGGCATCTAATTTACAAACTCAAGCGTTTCAAGGACTTGGGTCACTAAACATGCCTACTGCTGATATGGGCGCGTTTAATCCTCAGTCTTTTACAGGCGCAGGATACGCCGCACCTACCGCACAACAAGTTGTGGATGGAGAAACAGGTACTTATACACCGGCTTCTGGAGACGTACTACAGCAGTACATGACACCCTACCTACAGGGCGCGCTTCAACCACAGTACGATGCGGCAAACCGCCAAGCCCTAATATCTGCTCAAAACCTGCAAAGCCAGTACGGTAAAGCAGGTGCCTACGGTGGGTCTCGTCAAGGTGTTGCAGAAGCTGAGTTACAGCGCGGCCTACTAGATCGTATGTCAGGGATTACAGGTAAGGGATACCAAGATGCGTTTAGCGCAGCTCAGAACCAGTTCAACACTGAACAAGATCGTCAGATAACTGCGCAGCAAAACACCAACCAATACGGTATAGACATAGCTAAAGCCATGCAAGACGCTGGTATGACGCAAAGAAACATTGAAGGGCAAGGCATCGCCGCAGATGTAGCACAGTTTGAACAAGAGCGAGACTACCCCTACAAGCAAGTACAGTTTATGCAGTCATTACTACAGGGCCTACCACTTGAGACTCAAAGCTATCAGTACTACGAGCCTACCGGCCTTGCGTCGCTCGCCGGTGGAGTAGAAGGCACAATGACTGTGTTTGACCAAATAGAAAAAGCTTTAGGAGGGGGTTAAAATGAACGGAATACCCACAGCATTACCACAACCGGCCCAACGTCCTCAAGAACAGCAACCACAGGGTATGCCCCCGCAAAATGACCCGCGTATGAGCGCAGCTATGAACGTGGTTGAGTCGAACATACCTGAGTACTTAAACCCTACTGACGCGCTTATGAAGAGAAATCAAGCTGCGGAGCTAGCTCAACAAGCTATGGCACTGATGGCGTCTGCCGACCGCCAAACAGCTATGAGTCAACAGCCCCCCACTCCTCCTACTATAGCTGAGCAAGTGGACCAAAGAGCGATGGAAGGCATTAGCGGAATAGCGCAAAGACTAGCTCCGGGTATGCAGCAACGTGGACGACAAGTACAACAAGCTCAAGCGCGTAAAATGATCGGTGGCGGTATGCCTTCTATGGGCGCTCCTAATATGGCTCGTATGGCCGATGGCGGTATTGTCGGCTACCAAGAAGGCGGGTTTATGGGTCCTCCAGAGGCTAATATGCTACAACGCATGGGCCAAGGACTTAAGAACTACGGCGCTAATGCCCAAGAAAGTATGGGTATACTAAAAGAAGCTAAAGCCGGTATGGGCGTACCGTACGAAGAAAGATCAGCGGTAATGAAACAAGTACGCGACGAGATAGCCGCCCAGAACCAAAACAGAGACCCTAACTTTATAGAGCGTATGGGTCAGAAACTTATGGGTGTAGGGCTTGACGTAGAAGAAAGCAAGGCAATCCTTAAGAAGTTCTACAATACCTTCGGCAAAACTTATGAAGAGATGTCTAACGGTATGGCTATGGGCGGTGAAGTTAAGCGGTTCCAAGCGGGTATGGAAGTAGAAGCGGATAACAACATGTCCTATGCAGACGTAATTGCCGCAACAAACGCAGACACTACTTCGACTATGCCGGGGGTAAGTTCTTACATAGAAGCGGGGGGTGAGCGCCGCGCCGCGATAGCAGAAGTCCAAAAACTTGTGGATCGTGGAGTACCTTTAGATAAGGCAATTACCGCCGTAACTTCAAAAAGAACTAGGAACGAGAACCCCGCCGACTTAGGGGGAATAGCCGCTCTTACTAATGCTAATCGCCAACCCCGTCCAGAGTTTCGCATGCAGGGGGTCAATGCTCCGACGCCCCGTACTATTTCGGCGACAGAGTTTCTGCCGGAAGGTTCAACTGCCGAAGGCGGAAATGCGGCAGACAATACAACTAGGCAAGAATTGTTTAACGAGCTTGCTACCATAGGGGATGCGCAAACAGAGACGCCGCGCACAAACCTAGTAACTCCTGAAGTTGAAGAAAGAATGCAAACTGCGGCCGCGGCGGACCCTACAGCATTGGCGGAAGCAGCAGAAAAAAGAAGAGCTGCTCTTGCTCAGACTGCGTATGGGATACCACAAGCACTATTAGACGCCTATACCGCACGCCAGACAAGTGTGGACGAAGCTAACGCCGCTATGAACGACCCCAAGAAACAAAGCAGGGATGAATTCCGCGCAATGTTATCTGGTTTTGCTACCCCCGGAGGTATCGCGCGTAGTGGTATTGCCGCCGGTCAAGGCGTAGCAGGAGTACAGGAAGCTGCGATACAACGCAAAAAAGATCAAGGCGAAGAGGCATTTGGCATTACTAAAGAGCTAGCTGACCTTCAGAGAGCTGCGAGTATAGAAGCATACAAGTCAGGCGAACAAGGTTATGATCGTGCGTATCGAAGCGCCGCGACTGCCGCTAACGCCTCTTTCCAAGCCTTAAGTAATATAGACATAGGCGCACAAAACCGTGCGAATGCAAACAGATTAGCAGATAGAAGTGCAAAACTAGAAACTATCAACATGCAATTGCGTAGTTTGGAAAATCAAGACAACATGAAGAGTCGTGACCGCAACACACAAGTCACCATACTAAACGGCGCTCAAAGAGATGCAAGTAGTATACGAGGAGAAATCCAAAAAGCTATTGCGGAGTCTTCGTTCTTGTCTGAAGCAAAGAGAAGGCCATACTTAGACTACATCGCGGCAAGACAAGCAGAATTGCGAGCCACGCAAAGTAGAATAGACGCCGTCGCTGCTACCCTAGGCATACAAACTACCTCTCCTGCTGCGTCTGGTGCGGGCACGGGGAGTACTGATTTACCCGCAGGTTTTGTACCCGACTAACAATTAAATAGGTACGTTGTATGGCAGTGCAAACCGCGACTAATCCCGAAACTAACGAGAAAGTTATATTAGTAGACGGGGCATGGCTTCCTATATCTCAGACGGCAACAAACCCCGATACGGGAGCACGCGCCTACCTAGCAAATGGTAATTGGGTTGTAGACGATACTGTCCCTACCCCCGTCGCGCCTGAAGAAACCTCACTACTGGGGTACGGGCTTGAGACAGGTAAGGCACTGCTTGGCGGTGCTGCGGGGCTATTGGAATCGGCTGCGACTGGTGCTGCGTTTATACTACCGGAAGAAGCAGAGCAAGCTGCACGCGCTCGCATTAGCGAGATTGGTGGGGACGTACAAGACTTCCTTGCCACCGACGAAGCCTACGAAGGTACCTATACAGACCTTATGAAAGGCGTAGGTTCTACCCTACCTTTCCTTGCCGCCGCTCCTCTGGGTGTAGCTGGGCTTGCTGCGGGTGTTTTTACGGGTGTTACAGCGGGTGCGGGCGAAGCCGCCCAACGCGCCGAAGCTGCCGGAGCTACTGAGGATGAGATAAGTAAAGCCGCTGCTCTAGGTACAATTCCGGGCGCGCTCGAAATGTTCGGTCCTTCTAGGATTGTTAAAAGTTTTAGGGGTGTACTGAACCCAAGAGATGCTAAGCAGCTAGCAGAAGAAGCAAGTAAGAGCATACGCAATAAGATAGTACAACGTGTACGCAAAGCTCCTCTGGGGCGTGTAAGCGAAGCGGCTTTAACCGAAGGCGTACAAGAAGCTATCACTGAAATAGGGCAAAACCTTATTCAGCGTGGAGTGTACGATCCAGAGCGCGGTGTATTTACAGGTACTAACGAATCGTTTGGTTTGGGTGCCGGTGTGGGCGGACTGCTTTCTGGCCTTACTGAAGCTATCCTGCCGTTTAAGATGCGAGCTAAAGCAGCTAGAGAAGCTAAAGAAAGAGAAGAAATAGCGCAGACACCTGTTGGCGAAACTCGGGATATGTTCCCAGAAGCCCCCGCACGTGAAGGTCCAGAGCCAGAACAGCTAATGGACGTAGAAGACCTTGCAGGTGTAACCGAAGAAGACCCCATTCAAGTAGAGGCAGAAGCTGCCGTACAAGCCCGTTATAGTGAAGCGCCTCTCAGCCCTGATGCGTTCGCAGCAGCGGTAGCTAACGAAGTAGACATACTACGTAGTCAAACCCCTGCGCCCGAACCCCCTACTCCAGAAACAGATTTAATAGCCGACCTAGAAGAAACTCAACAGGTCGAAGCATTGCTAGATGAAGACGCGTACGCTGCGATAGAAGCAGAAGAAGCAGCTATACTGGCGCAAGAAGCAGCCACAGCAGAGGCAGAAAACGCTGAACTTGACAGAATGCAGGCGGAAGAAGACGCTGAGTTTGAAGCAAAAGATAAAGCCGAGACGGCAGAGATAAAAGCTTTAATAGCCGCTGAGCCTACTCCCCAACAACGCACTGCTGCGTTGACCACTGTCCTACAGAATCCAGAAGTTCAAACACTAGAAGAAGGTGCGCGGGCCTTTAAAGAAATTCTAGACGGGCAAGACTTTACAAACACCAACGCTACAGATACAGAACTACAGGAGATTTTTTCTGTAACTAAACTGCGTAGAGAAGGTGCCGCCGGGGCAGCGCCATTAGAGGCGTTCATAAAAGAACGTGTAGCTAAGCCTGCAAAGCCACCCGCTACTTTGGAAGAGTTGTATGACAGTTTAAACATTACACCGAATGCGCCTATACGCAGGCGAGCAACACTACAAGGCAAAGAAATTAACAGCCCAGAAGTACGTGAGGCGTTAGAGAAGCTATATAAAAATAAAGCTATAAGCAAACAAACTAGAACCTCGTTAGAGAGCTATTTAGCTAAGACCCCTGCTCCTGCTGTCGCTGAAGTTGTTGAAGCTCCTGCTGTCGCTGAAGTTGTTGAAGCTCCCGCTCCCGCTCCCGCTGTCGCTGAAGTTGTTGAAGCTCCTCCTCCTGTACGTCGTACGTTTACTGCTAGTACTGAGCCTGCCGCTCCCACTACCCCTCTTCTTGCGGCGGACATGCAAGTGTTGGAAGTCCAAGGTAAAGAGCGCGTAAAACGAGACGACACGTACACCCCTACTGGAGCGGCGACTAGATACCTTAGAACAGCTACAGACCCAGACCAAGCCCTACGCATCATGGCGTTTGAAAGCGTTGAACCAATAATGGGCAGGGCAAACAAAAAACAAATACAGAAAGCTAACGCCGCAATTTCATGGGCTAAAGAAAACTTGTCTCCTGAAACTTCGGCTAAGCTGGATGCGTATGTGGATTTCTACACAAAAGAAGAGAGTAGAGTAACGAGACGTAGAGATGAAGCTGCGGAGCAAGATAAAGATAGAGACTCAACACGCAAAACTGAAGCGCAGTATGAAGCTGCTGCGGATGACGCTACCACCCAAGTACTTCAAGACCAAGTGGATGAAGTAGATGCAAGTATGGAGGCGGCAGACATAGCAGAAGTAGAAAACACTCTAGACGACAAAGCGCTAGAGGACGAGTTTGCCGCTGATACTGACCCAAGCGCGCTTCTTGTAGACACTTTAGACGGCATAGACCCCGACGAATACTCTGACGGCATTCTTGATAATCTACGAGAAGATGCCGTGTCTGCTACTATGCCACTAGTTTCGGAGGAGGTAAACGACGCGGTACTCAATAGCGATCTTACTGGAGCACTTACTCAACTATCTAATGACAGTGTAAACTCTGACGTACGGAAGACGGCTGCAAAATTAGCTGTTGCTATTAAAGGTACGAAGGTAGAGTTTGTTGAAGCCGAAGACACGGCTCTTTTAGGGCGACGGGGTAAGAAGCTTGCGGGTAGCTATAATCCCGTTACCGATGTCATAAAAGTTAACATTGATGCCCCGCTTCGCACTCACACACTACTACACGAAACGGCTCACGCAGTAACACACAAAACTCTATCCAACAAGTCGCACCCAGTTACTTTAAAGCTGACTAAGCTATACAACGACGTTAAAGACAAACTTGATGGCAGTTACGGTACGGAAACCCTAAGAGACTTTGTTGCCGAGGTTTATACTAACCCCCAATTTAGAGCCACACTAGCAGGATACAAACCTGCTGGCGCTAAGTTAACTGCGTGGCAACGTTTCACTAACGCTGTTAAGAGTTTGTTTGGTATAGCCCCTACAGAAGCACAGGATGCTAGCCAGAAAGCAATTGAATATATAGACACTTTGATCGCCGAGTCTTTAGATACTCGCAATGCTACCACCGTGTACCAAGCTATGTCTGACGGTGATGCCCTCCGTGCTGTTTACGACATGATGGGCGGCGGTACTAAGTTTGCGTCTGCTAATACTCTTAAGAAGTCTAGGATAAAGTTTTGGGGCAACACAAAAGCGCTCGGCGCTAAAGCCCGCTTAACCGTACTCAACGGTATGTCGTTACAAAACATAGTAGAACTAGCAATTGATCAAGACCGCCTACCCTCCGCCGAAGAGTTTGAAGCACTCATCAAGGAGCAAGATGGCTTCCGTAATGAGTCGATGAAAGACTTTAAGGGCAAGCTAGACGACTTCAGAGCAGCGTTTAAGTTTGATTCGACTGCACTAGACATCTTTAATACGCTTGTTGGTATGAGCACTATCGAAGGCGTAGACCCTACTAAGCCTAGAGCACGATACGAGAAATTTGGCTACGCCTACACAACCCTCGTTGCCAAAACCGGTAAGTTAAAAGTAGTTGAAAAAATATCGTTTGAGACCGCCGCAGAGCGAGACGCTGCAATAGAAGTTTTGGATAAGACTAAGGTAGTAGGGGAAATTAGAGAGTTTGATACTAACGCTGAAAAACTTAAAGTATGGGACGAAGTTAACAAGTTGTACGGTTCGTTAACCGCTAAGCAGCGGGGCGCCTATACAGGTGTTCGTGACATGTACTCGAACATGAACGACAAAATACTAGAAGCTATTGACAGTAAGCTAGATAGTTTAAACCTAGAAAAGGGCGTAAAGAACGCGGTTAAAGACCAACTACTCAGGAAGATACTAACTTCAGGAGTTGTAGACCCGTACTTTAAACTAGACCGTAAGGGCGATTTCTGGGTTCAGTACAGCTATAAAGACGCTAAAGGCCAGACTACTTTTGGCGTAAGTGCCCACCCCAGTGAGGGAGCGCGCGACGTAGCGATAGAAGAGTTAGGAAACGACACTAGCATTATTGAGGGTTCTATATCAAAGGCGACCCGCCCCGAAATAGAAGCAAGGGGAATTAACTTACCTACAACTTTCTTAGTGGGGTTACTCAAAGAACTTAAGGCACCAATAACTATAACGGAGAAAGATGCTAACGGTAAGTCGGTAGAGCGCAAAGTAAAGCTCCCAGAAGGGGCCATAGACTTCGTAAACGACCTGCTATTTAAATCTTTACCTGACCAAAGTTTAGTCCAGAGCCATAGAGAGCGTAAGGGTGTAGCAGGCTACGAAACACAGGCGCTTAAAGTGTTTGAAGATTCGTACCCGATGATGATAAACAGCCTTGCAAATATAAAGTTTGAGGCAGAGTTCGCCCGAGTGGCGAAAAAAATCCGCGAAGAAGCCGCGCTTCTCCCACAAGAAAAATTTGTGCAAGAATTAAAAGATACGTTAATTGGATCAAAAGAAGAAACTAACAAACAGCCGGGCAAACTACCCAGCTACTTAGAGTTTGCCAAAAACCCCTATATATCAGAAGGGTATAGGATGCTAAGAGCAGGCGCGTTTATGTACACGTTGGGCTTTAACGTATCCTCTGCTGCGGTAAACATGTCTACCCTACCTCTGATTGTAGGCCCGCTATTGTCCGGTAAGTTTGGTGGAATTAAAGCTACCAAGGCTATGGCTCGGGCTATGAAGATGTACATGGGTACGGCGGGAGATGTGTCACGTGAAGGACTTACTGAGACTGGAGAGATGGGTACAGTCGAGTCGTTCGGGGGGCTAAGCTTTACCAACGAAATGGGCGGACCGCTTGACCCATTAAAGAAGCAATTGAAAAAGTTTGGTATAGACACTCGAACTATATCTTCAGAAAACGCGGACTACGAAAACCCAACTTCGCCTATAATAAACAAGGCTAGCTATGTAGCTGCATTTGTATTTAACCACTCAGAGCGGGCGATACGCCAAGTTACTGCGGCAAGCTCGTATATCTTAGAAATAGAAAAGGCATACAAAAAAGCTAATCCCGGTAAGGCAGCTAAAAAATTATCTCAAATGACACCTGCGGACATCGAGACGTTCGGTCCTGACGCTGCTAACAAAGCTGTTGCCTTTATGGAGTACGCAAACAGTTCTGCGTTGCTTGCCACGGCTCCTCGTTGGGCACAGACCGGTATGGGTAGTCTTCTGTATCAGTTCAAGCGGTTCCCTGCACAAATACTCTATATACAAATGTCCGCGTTGAACGCAATGAAGCGCCAACTTGCAGGTACTGAGCGTACGGAAGAACAGATAGAAGATGATCGTGTCGCACGTAACGCCTTTATCTATATGAATGCCACAGGAGCTGCCCTAGTTGGGGCTAAAGGAGTGCCATTCTACGGACTAGCTGCTTGGGTTATGGATCAATTCATGGGTGAAGATGAGGACGACACTAACACTAGAGTAGCTAAGACTATAGGGGATAAGTACTACTACGGGCTTATTGCTAGAGGGTTGGGCGTAGACGTAACTGACCGTATTTCTTTAACTAACTTAATGATTAGAGATAAAGGCAACTATCGCCCAGAAAACCAATTGCAATACGCCGCAGAGTCTTTCGGTGGCCCTACTATGGGTATTATGTTGCGCTTGGGTACAAACTTAACAAAGTTAGGGGACGACAATCCGAGAGTTGCTGAACGCGCGATAGAGGGCTTACTGCCCACCGCTTTCTCTAATGCAGTTAAAAGTAATCGCTATATGGAAGAGGGCTACAAAACATCGCGCGGAGATGACATAGTCAGTGATGTGCGAACAAGTGACCCATTAAAGCAGCTTATGGGTTTTACCCCCGCTAGGTTCCGTGCAGAACAAGACAAGCTAGCTAGAGACCGTAGGGTTCTTGCCGGAGTAACGGCGGCACGGTCTGGGCTGACAGAAAGGCTCTTCTACGCACTTAGAGACGAAGAAAGCGATTCGACGATAGCGGGAATTGAACGCGAAATAGAAGAATTTAACGAGAAACACCCCGAAGCTGTAATAAAAGCATCTACTATTAGATCGTCAATTAGGACGAGACGGCAAGGCTCGGTAACAGCAGAAGAAAATAGGGGCAACGTAATATCTAATAGACGGTACATAAACGCGCTAGATGAGTCTAACGCGCAGTATTTCGACGAACTGTAGGCAAAAAAAGCCCCCAACTAGTGGGGGCTAAGTCTCTCTATGTAAGGGAGAATGATGAGCTACTATAGTAACAGTAAGCTCCGTGCAACTCCATGCAAGTCCATGCAAGTCCATGCAATCTTATGCAACACGCCACACCCTCACCCCATAGTGCCCTTTCTCTACACAAACACGTTGTGTTATATCACCTTTAGAAAGGTTGCTTGCCTCTAACATGTGCGCCACAGCTTTCTTAGTGTTGATACAGGGGATAAAGACTGACGTACCTCGGACAAACTTCTCCCAGTCCACGACAATCCTAACCCCGTCAGGCGATATATCAGTGAGTCGTACTCGCATCAAACCCTTCCTCATCGACCGATAAGTCTTTACTCCACGAACATTCGATCACATGGCTAGGGGGTAGTGCCATCTTAGTACCTTTACCTAGACGCATCTTAGTAGGTTTGCCGTTTAGCTCTTTGAATATTAAATCTCGTATGGCGCTGTAGTGGTGTTGATGCTTTACACACCATTCTTTTAGAACCTTGGGCACTATGTACAGCTTGTTAATATCGTACTCAGAACGCGCGGCCAACTGATACAGAGGGGTGTCTCCTGCTCGCGGCTCGATTAAGTTTTCTAGCTCTGGGTCTCGTGCATCGTCCGTGCTCTTCACTCGCAGAATGCCGCGTGGGTGGTCCGTAAGAAAGTTAGATACTATGTCTTCTATGTCTATGTTCATGTCTTCTAGGTTCAATTTTAAAGCCCTCAGTTTTTTTAGCATCCACTTATACAAGGCATCTAAGTCCCAAGATATAAGGCCCAGTTGTTTAGCTATCGTGCATCCTGCAAATACCGTAGCGCATTGCGCAATCCAGTGACGCTCTTGTGTACCAAGCTCTGCGTCTTGCATCAGCATGCTTCTAGTTTCAGTAACAAGTTGCTTTACTGTTGGTAGGTTTTGTAGAACGTGTTGTATGTATATCTCTCCTGCGTGACCGTAGTTTTCCGCAAGGTCTTCGTTTAAGTTGTTAGCTTTTAAGGCTTCTTCTGTAGTGAAAAGTTTCTTAACCGCAGTAGCTTCTATGACCCTTGCAGACTCGCCCTTTGGCGAAGCTCGATACTTACTTGCAGTTTCTACTATACTGCTGTTGCCGGAACTACCACAGTTAAGACTCCAAGGTTCGCCCCTGTACCGCTCAGAGTTCTCCCCCTTGTTGCTCATACGGTTCTTCTGCATACCATCACTAATGGCGTAACAGAAATCACTAGCGTCTTGGGGTTCGTAGTTGGACACTTCGTCTATGTACAGCGGCAGGTTCTTGAGTATCTCTGCGCGGTTCCATGCCGAGTTAGGCGTGTCCTTACCCCCCTGCACCAACTTCTTTGGGTCACCCCATACCGAAGCGCCACCCCACATACCTGTGGTCTTGCCTATACCTGACTCACTACTAGTTAAGTGAAAGATAGCTCCAGAAATATTCGGTACGAATTCCATTAAAGGAGAACCGAAAGACAAGCCGAACATCATCTGGTGTTCTTCAAACCCCTTTTGATTGTAGAACTCTGTAACGCGCTTCCACCCTTCTAGCGTGCCTTTCTTAGCAAACGCAGAGAAGTATTGCGCAGTACGAGACCCCGGAGGGTTAAGCTCTATACGGTCAGCAAAAATTTCTTGGTTGCCCATTACGAACGACTTGTTAACCTCAGTCCAACCGAACTGTGTCTTAACTACAATTATATCGTGGTCCATTAGTTCTTCTATCCAAGCGCCTATATATCGCATAAGTTTCTCCGCATCTTTACCTAAGACAAATATGTCGTTCTCCCCCATAGCTTTACGAAAACCATCTGGCGACGAGAGCACAACACTAGCAATAACGAAAGTCTGTATACCCTCGCGTTTTGTGTGATGTTTAAACTCGTAGCATGGGCCATCTACTGGATCGAACATACGTTTAGAGATGTACAAGTCCCGCCTGTATATCTCTTTCTCTTCTACGTTGCCGTCTTTATCGCGTATCTTTACGCCCACACCGCCATTAGCCAACCTAACGTACGGTGCCGGATAGGTGGGTATGGTGTACTTCTCGGTTAGCGGGGGTACAGGAATGTCTTCGTCGCCGTAGTCTTCTTCCAGTCTTTCTGGATGTTCTACCGGTATGTCTATGACATTACTCTCTGCTTCGCGTAGCTCTCTGCACAACGTGATAGGAGTCTTGATTTGCCCTTTATGAGGACAGCCTTCGCACCCGCCGGGATTGTCTTTCTCGAACGTAGTACACAGGTGTGGGGTTTCTATAGAGGCAGCAACCTTCTCCGTCTCTTCTTCGCTATAGCCTTCGTACCTACTAGATATAAGGTGTATAGCCTGCTCGCCGTCTATGTCACAGTGCTTAGCTATCGACAACGCATGCAACCATTCGGGGTAGGACATTTCGTTAGGCTGCATAATAGCCTTGTTGATTTGTGCGCACCCCTTACCGCTAGCAGTCTTAACTAGTAGGTTAGAAAACTTCTTTGCGTATTTGTTTTCGCCAATCGCCCGCGCCATGTCCTTGGCGTCTTCGTCCGAGTATGTCCTTGCGGAGGATACTGGTATCATTTCTGTGGGCAGCTTAGCGGCAAACTCTTGCAAGCTAACTTCAGCTTTCGTTTCGAGAAGAACCTTAACTTGTTTTGGTATAGAGTCTTTAAAGTTACGCGTGTCCGGTACTCGTAGGATTCGCGCTGCGTCAGAAGTTACTGAAGGGTCTATAGCTAGCCCATCTTGAAGGCATGCAGCTTTTAAACTACCCGCAACAGGGAGCCATTCTTCCCGCGTACAAGACTTGTCTAGCGTCCAGTATACGTGAAGGCCGTAGCCCGAATTAACTACAGTAGGGCGCGGCAAATCATACTTGGTATACCAATCGCGCAATGCGATTAGAGCTTCACGTTGGGTAGGGTAGGGCTTACCTGCGCCGCAATCTATGTCTAAGAAAAGTGCCCTCAACTGGCGTACGTTATCCGCTTTGCGGTTCGTACCCTCAATAAAAGTACCTAGCGCGAAGTAAGCATCGCGCCCTTCTAGATCAAAATTAGCTGCGGTTTCGGCAACAGAGTCTAAGGAACCATAGAATTTTTGTACTAACTTGCCGTCCTTAAACCCTGCTACGCAGTAGTATCCTTCATCACCCAACACAGTACTTAGAAACTGTTTGGTGTCCATAATTTATCCATACATAAGAGAGGTGCGGGTGCCCGAGGACACCCGTTTTATTTTAATCATCAAACTCATCGAGTAAAGAAGCCAAATCTACGTCTGGCTTGGGGGCATCTTGCTTCTTCTTAGAAACCTTGACCTTTGGCTCCTCTACTTCTTCCTCTGCTTCTTCCGCAAACAACGCCGGAGTTTCCGAAACAGGGCTTGGAACTTTAGCATCAGTTAGTTGTGGAACGCTAGTCACTTCTTTAGGTTTTACAGATAGGGTAACTAATTTTAGCGTGCTTTCGTCTTTCTGAGCCTCCACTGCCATTCCTATCTCGTCTTCAGCGAGTACACGTACCGGCTTAAAACATAGCTTGGGCGTAGAACTATCAGTATCGAAACGTAGTTCTGTAACTATCGAAGCTAATGGTGCTCTTTGCGCGTCGATTAGACGGGCGTAAGTCTGTAAACCCATCTTCTTTTTATCGTCGCCAAATATACTAGTAGCAGGTAATGACAACTGGTACACGGCGTTAGACTTTAACTTGCCATCGCTATCGGTCAGCATTATAGCTACACGCTGTTGATAGCGGCACGCACGAGACTGGCCTTGTCCAGAACCTTTAATGTTCTGTGGGCAATCAAAACATGACCCAGATTGGCGAGTATCGCTTGGCACGTCACCAGAAGGCTTACCGTCGGCAGAACTCGCAGACCAACAAGATGGGGGGTTGCTCGCACCGGCTGTGTACTGAGCATCGTAGTACATACGAGAGATAGGAGAAGTCTTAACGATAACTATGTTTATCGAGCGCGACTCAAGTTCGCCTACTTCCTGTCCGTTTACTACTTTGCGAAATACCCCGCCACGAATACTTAAACGGTTAGTGCCACCTTGCTTCTTGCCACCACTAGCATTAGTGTCTGGCTCTAGTTGCGCCAACAAGTTCTTGTATTCTTCTGGCATGTTATCGAATAAAGCTAATTCGCTCATAAGTCATCTTCCTCATTAAAGTTTAGTTCTAGTTGTTCTGTTATTTGCGTAGGGTCGGGGCTTAGCTCTTCCTGTTTAAGCGCTTCTATCACGGCGGGTATGTTAAAGCGGTATGTGTAGCCCACTTTTATGTAGGTACTTTTTGGTATGAACCCCTTGTTTACCCACTGCCTGATAGTGCTCACCTTTACAGAAAGATAGTCGGCCACTTCCTCTACAGGGACGTAACTTTCTATCTCACTCATTTCTTTCTCCGTACAGTTATCGTGTACTCGTTATCCGCGTTCAGCCCCGGCGGATGTAGTTCGGGGTTTTCTTCAAGAAACTGCCGCATGTTGCCTTGGCTAATTCGTTTCTCTAGTAGGTCAACTGCTTCGTTATCCACGACAAACCTACTCATTGCCTCCCAGTCGCTAGTCCAAAAACGTTTCTTCTGGGTGCGCCAGAACGTACCAGAAGCGGTCTTCACAGATTCGATTCCGGTCTCTTTACAATGTTCTAGTAGTACTGCTTTTAGCTTGTCTAGTTTGGCGTCAAGCTCTTTTTCTTTCTCGTTAAACTCAGCCGCTAACTCTGACTTCTTGTCCCGAATCTTTACGTACACAGAAACGAGGCGGTCAAGGTCCGGCACAACAGCGTCTGTCATGTCATCATACTCCATTTATAGTTATGTTTTATCTAATATAGTGCAGTTTAGCTTATAGTTCAAGTATATCTTGGTATAAATCAATCATTTTTGTATGCACGTTAATGCGCTGGTCTAGCATCTTGTATATATGCTTCTCTACCATAGAGCCTTCTAACTGAACTACAGTACACGGGTGTTTCTGACCTGATCTGTGTACGCGTGCGTTAGCTTGGGCATAGGTTTCTAGGGAAGACGTTGGCCCCCACCATACGATTGTATTCGCCGCAGTAAGTGTCACGCCATGCGCAGCAGCTTGCGGCTGTATGATAAGTACTCGGGGGTCGCTAGTTTCTTGGAACTCTTTAAAGATAGCGGTGCGCTTTTGCGCAGACACATCGCCGTTTATAACCGCATTTGTTATACCATCCTTAGTCAGTTTCTCTCGCAGTATCCCTATAACATGCTTGAACGGCACAAAGATAAGTACTTTCTGGCTCGACTCGTCTATTACCTCACGTAAAACTTTATACCGATTCTTAACGTCAAACTCTATTGTCTCGCCAGTATCCGTATAGACCGCCCCGCATGAAATCTGTAGTAGCTTGTTCATGTTGACCGCTGCATTAGCCGCAGTTATCTGTTCCCCATCCGCAGTAGCCATCATTTGTTTACGTAGGAGGTCGTAGTACTTCTTCTGCTGTGCGGTTAACGCTACCTCACGCTTAACGTAGGTCATGTCTGGCAAGTCTAGGCACTGTTCTTTAGTGAAACGTATTGCCGGTTGCAGGCAGTTGTACACCGTCTCAGTAGCATTAGGTTTCGGTGCCCACTTAAACTGGGTTACCTTGTGCATTACCATCTCACGGAAAGCGCCGAAAAACTTAGGTACTTCTTTAGGGTTAACAAGTTTAGCTAGCCCATACGCGTCAACGGGGGACTGTGCCGCAGGAGTACCGGTCATCAGCCATAGCCAAGTTTCGGGCTTCATGACACTTGCTAGTATCTTCCACCGTTTAGATTGTGCGTTCTTGTAGTGAGTTGCCTCGTCCACAACAATAAGATCGAACCCACCGGCAGCTACTTCATCACGTACTATCTCTACGCCGTCGTAGTTAATGATGACGAACTCAGCATCACCGTTGATTATATCTTGGCGTTTTTTCTTAGCGCCGTGCGCTATCTCGACTGTACGGTGCATGGCAAAACTAAACAGGTCAGCCCGCCAAGCAGAGTCCATAATAGACAGCGGACATATAATCAGTACACGTTTTACTAGCTTCTGCGTCATTAAGAAGTCAGCAGCCCAGATAGCAGAAGCTGTTTTACCTGTGCCCTGCTCGTTAAAGCAGAAGGCTCGACGGTTCATAGTCATGAAAGAAGCAGTAGTCTTCTGGTGCTCAAAAGGTTTATACCGCCCCGGCCAGTCGTACTTACCCATAATAGGTGAGGGTACGTCATGGACGTTTAAGTTTCTAAGTACTCGGGCTTCGTCTACGCCCCATTTAACTAGTACTTCATGCTCGCTTACTACTTTACTTGTTGGTATTGCTGTTGTGATTTTTGCAGGGTTGCGGAGCCGCAAGAGCAAGCCCCTGTTATCTATAATTTGCATCATTCTCGCCTGTAGTTACTTCTCTATGTTGCGTTCTTTTTCTTCTTATAATTTCTAGCGCGGTTCTTGCTACGGCTCTCTACAGTCACGCCGTCCTTGTTACTACCACCTTTGCTTAGAGCTTTCTTGTGGCTAACGTCTTTACCTTCACGCTTATCCGCTTTGCCGTTCTTGTTCTTGTCTTTACCTTCTTTGTCCATCTTACGTCTAGCGCGTTGGCGTTCCATACGAGCCTTGAACTCAGGGCTATCTTTAGGCTTGTTCTTTTGCTTCGGTCTATCTTTAGGGTTCTTGTACGGCATGTCGTTACCTCTTACCGTTGTG
>OBMK010002003.1_pt1 | contig 16173 bp, 35 predicted proteins | sample 1539081 | NCBI WGS metagenome assembly OBMK01 (sample SAMEA3355528, study PRJEB22509) | marine metagenome | biome: marine; feature: river plume; material: water | place: USA | collected 2010-08-07 | depth 0.5 m | reverse complement strand
TTCCAAACAGGTTAAACCAACCCATAGATGTTCCGATGATAATTGGTAGTGCTACCATAGTGAAAGCAATGATTACAAAGGCAAGTATTGCCCCATCATTGTGATACGGTTCGTTTGGATCACTCATGTTCACCACCCATACCACGTCCATTGTATGCACCAAACACATTTGGTTTGCGCTTCGCAGTTTCAAATGTTGCCACTGTGATTGCGATAGCTGCAAGCAACAGTGCGTGTAGGATCATACTAAAGATACCTGCCCACATACTACCGACTATGATAGCAAATACAATACACCACATCCATGCTAAAACTTGCATGATCATATGTCGTGTACTGAAATCTGGAATTGAACTCAACGGATTCTTATTATGATCCATTACTACGTTCCAACAATTATATACCCATTCTCTCATTGATATTACCTTTCTAAATATTACCTTTGTAGGATAGTGAGCATCAACATCGTCACGAAACTCAATTGCATCGTTGACATCGTGAAACTCCTGTGACACTTTACGGTCTTTAAAGTATGCCGTCACCTTATACATTTACTTACTTTCTATTTGGTTCGCTGGGCCAATTAGGATTTCTGCGGCGAACTCCATGAACTCTTCATTCTTAGCTGCTTCTTCTACTAAGTTAGAGGCGTGGAAGATCTTTGCAAGACGATTGAAATCTTTCTTAGGGATACCAACTTCGTCAAGGATCTTTTGTGCAATATCTTTTTGCAGATCCTTCTGTGCTTCGATCTGATATGTCGAGTCTGACATCTCTTTCAAAGCATTCTTGATTACTTCACGATCCTTTGCCGTGATTGTGGAAGGTAGATCACTCATCGTCAGCCTCATTGTTACCTTCATTCATTTCCCAAGTTTCACTTTCATGCATATTGATCAAGTTACTGAAACCCATTTGATAAGGTGAGTACTCTCCCAAGTCATGTGTACGAAACTCTTCTAGTTCAGCAATATCATTTTCAGATAGTTCTGTCAACTCAGAAATGTTATAGTGATCAAATACAACCTCATAGACTGCATCTGTAATTTCTTGTTCCAAACGTTCTTCCCATTTGTGAATTCGTGGCCATTCAAACGACATGTTATTTCTCCTTTATCGTAACATTCTCATACAAGTGAGAACAGAATTTTCTTCAAGACAATCTGCCCATAGGTGTTGGATCAACAACACAGCAAGTACTATTCCTATGAGAGATAAAATTATTGTGAACCAATCACGCATCTTAGTAGTATTCTTGTACTTCTATTGCGGTTGGATCTTTATCGGGGAAGAATTCATCTTGTTGTGTTCTTTCCCAGACGTTTTCGTGTGAAACTCCATGTTTCGCCACAAATACTGGTTTCGACATCCATGCAGCATCTTCTTGCATTTCAAATATCCAGTTTCCAATTTTACTCATAATATAATTCCTATTCAAACTCAGGTGGTACATTCTCATCGATTAATGCGGCACGTGCTATTTGGTATGCTCTTGACGGTGTTTCATCTTTCTTGCGAATCACAATACCGTAGTCATTAGAGTCTACCATAAGAAAGTCGCCAATGTCAACCCCTAATTCTTTCATCATTTCATCTGTCAACATCATTGTCACATTATCTGGATCACCTTCGATATCTTCGAATAGATCCTCTACTTTCATTGAGTAGCATTTAGACATTACGCTTTCTCCAAAGAGTCAGACTCTTTTTCCTTGCGTTCCTCTTCGATTTGTCGACGTTTTAGTTCTTCGACAAGTTCAGAAAAAGTCATTCCTACTCCCTTGCTCATAGACCGAGAATCCTTCCTGCATCAGATGTTATTTTTTTACCAGAGCGAAGCCAATCCTCGCACTGTTCGAAATAGAATGCGACATCTTCGTGACCTTCTCTTTCAAGTACTTCTTTAGCAGACTTGAAAAAGGTGACGAGTGTCATCTCATTAACTTGTCCATTATCACGCATTGCGGCGGGATGCATTTTACCTGCACGTTGGTTACTCATTACGCTGCCTCCAAATAAGATTCATCAACACGTGTACGTTTATCACCTTCAATTTGAAGGACGCACACACCTGTAGAAATGTTATCAACAAATCCACAGAACTTGCCTTTCAAGTGATCAAACTCATCATCTGCATAATCGCCTACGATATGACCACGTTGTAAATAGTAACAACCGTTCTTTTCAGAACGACGAACAACTGGATCAAGGTACAAAGTAAAACCATCACGATCTTCACGTTGCCAAGTGACATGTTTAGACTCCCAATTATTGGGACGTTCGTCTATATCTAGGATATGTTCGAACTCATCTGCAATAATAGAGGCAACTGACTCAGCTTCTTCACGTGTATCAACTTCACAACGGATAGTACGTCCACCCTTTGGTTTGATGCGAGTACCGTAATCTTCGTAAACTTGTGTTTCAATAACAAACATAATGTATCTCTCTCTTTTCAACTAACTTACATATTATATAACATTTTGCAATCAATGTCAAGCATTAATTACAAATTTTGTTAGACCTGTTTCATGATCTGTAACACCTTTGATGTTACCTTCTGGAAATACTAGACCAAAAGTTTCAATCATAATATCACGTACTTTCTCACGATCTAATGAGTCACCACAGAAAGAAAAACTATCTTCCTCATTGAACCCAACCATGGAAGTGTATTTATCAGTTGCAGAAGTTATCTGATCAACAGTCGCACCCATATCATAGATACCACCAACACCGTAAAAGTCACGCACGTATGCAATAAATTCTTGGATCATATTTTCTTGATTTGTCATATTAAGCTACCTCTCCAATTTCAAAAGACAATTGACGTTCTGCATTTGCTTCCTCTGTCCATTCGGCAGTAATCATATTAGCGATCTCGTCAAATGATTCATAGAAGTCTTCGTCATCCTTCCAGTAAGAACGACATTCTGCATATGCATCTGCATCTACGAAGTTCCAGTTAATAGTACCGTTTTCGTTAAGGTTCTCGTCTTTATTAACTGCATCACGCATTTGTATTTCTAACATTGAATATATCATTTCGAATCATCTTTCTCTTGGTTACATCTTACTATACGACATTCTACCACGAATGTCAAGCATTAATTTGTTTTTATTTGAAATTATAATTGATTTTATCCGCAAGGATTTTAAGTGCTTCATCATATAGATTTTTTGCACCATCAGGGTCATCAAAACCATTCTCATCTGCAAAGTCCATAGAAGACTGAAAGACAACGTTATGTTCCCAGACTTTATGAGTTTCGAGGATGTATGCGATCATCTCAGGAGTATCTGCACCCCCGACAATATTATCAACACCTTTGTAGATTTTGATTTTACCGTTGTCTGCGTCAATAAACATATTCATGACTGATTCCTTTTTTCTTAACTTACTCTATTAATATACACTATTTTTCACAAATGTCAAGCCCTAATTTCAATTTATTTCAACTAAATCACATTCCAAATTGTTAATATTTGGATCTTATAAATACATCAAGAAAGTCCTTGAGATTGAAAATTACAAAAGAATTTTAATATTGGAGAATACTATGGTTAGATATTATTTTGGGATGTTATTTACTGTGGTGATGGTTACGTTTGGAAGTACAGTATGGGCACAAGATGCTACGTGTCCAGAAGGTTATATATGTACAAGATCGGATGCGGATAGTACGGTCACAACTTCTGGTCAGATGACCACAACTATCAAACAACCACCCCCCTCAGCGATATCACCCCAGTTTAGTGCAGGCAATAATAATGATCTCTGTACCATAGGTGCATCTGCATCTGTGCAAACACAGATTTTAGGTTTCTCTGCAGGTGGCACTTATACAGAAGCGAACTGTAAAAGATTGAAAAACGCAAAAACATTATATGATATGGGCATGAAGGTAGCTGCAGTTTCAGTAATGTGTCAGAATCCTGACGTTTTTGACGCAATGATGAATGCCGGGACTCCCTGTCCATACGATGGCCAGATCGGCGAAGCGGCGAAACTTGGTTGGGAAACGCACGTTGAAGAAACTAAAAAAGAATTAAAGGGAATGGGACCGTTAAATGTGGAAAAAGCTGCTCCTGCCGTTGGTGCTGGCATCTTGGCCCTCTTACTCCTACTCTGAAAGTATTGCACCGTACTACGGTTATACAGGCAATGCAATCACAGATCAGAGTTTAAGATGGTCTATGCCCAATGTGTTACCAAGTCCAGATGGACTTTTTGTTGATAACGTAATTTATAGTTATCAGATAGAAAAGGAAACTGGGGAATGGGTAACAGTTACAGTTGCTAATGCGAACGCTGATGGCACTGGATATATATTTCGTGAAGTAGACGAATGGTATCCAGGCAGTCTCGGCGGTCAACAGATTAATAAGATTGTACCTCTAGGTAGGTTGCATAGAAGTTTATTTGGTGATGGTTCGATAACAGTCGAAGGTGAAGGTCAAGTTGTAAATGCGAGACTTGTATATACCTATATGGTAGATCCTTGTTACGATCCACAATTCGATCCAAACTGTTTGGGTTATGAAGAACCAGTGTATGATATACCACCAATTGTTTACGACGACTATGACGCAACATTAAATGGGGATGGGGATCGTAGAGATTATGAAGGCGATGACGAGAAATATGAAGATGATCCAGAGTTAACTGACGAAGAAAAAGCTGAGTTGGAAAACGAAGAGGAAAAAGACAGAAAAGACAGATTAGAGAAAGCGCTGAGTGCGGCAGGTACAAGTCAACTATTTGCAATGGCATTAGCGAAATCTCAAATGATTGATACAATGAACCTTGCAGTTAATATGACATCATATTATCAAAGGGGCATTCCAGGCGGTTCTTATAATGAAACCGTTGATTTGGTTGATACTGATTTACCCGATAATGCAAGCGGGTTGAGGAATGGATTTGCACAACAACTATTGCACGAACAGATGATTGAGTCGCAATATGATTAAACGATGCTAACAAAATTAAATCAAAACAGGAGATATCCATGTTAAACAAATATACAGTAGTACTGGCATCAGCAATGTTGTGCAGTACTGGTTTCGCACAGGCAGATACACCAATTAATGGTACAGTACAGTCTCGTTGCGTAATACAAACAGACACAGCGGGTACTTATGCCAACCCTAATGCATACACATTGACAACATCCTCCACAGACGGTGGTGAAAAAGCACGTATTCGTGTAGATGTAACATTAGCAGATGCATATTACTTTTCCGTAACACCACCACAGGCGTTCAGTAGTTCTCCAAGTCTACCAGACTCAGTGACTTTTACTGGTGATACTGAAGTAGACTCAATGTCAGACTCCACAGGTATGGCGCAATATGAAACAAACAAAGTAGAACTTGGAATGACAGATCGTTATGATCTGACTGCAACTGGATCTACATGGTTTGAGACTTCATCTGTTGCGACTATGGGTGGATCTAAATCATTCCCAGGCGGTAACTATACTGCACTTGTAACTGCGGAGTGCATTGCTCAATGAAAGGGTGGATCTAGCGGAACCCCTTCACCAGTAGTGAACCCTAATCCAACATGTAGAAGATTAGGTGGATGTCCGTGATGATACTTAAGAAAGAGATTATGATGAAATTATTTTATGTTCTATTGGCGTTGTTATGCTTTTCCAAACCTGTCTATTCTCATGAGATGGTTCCGACTTATCCAAAGTTTGAACCATCTTTCATGGACGGGTTGTACAAGACAACAATGACTATGTTTAATAAAAGAGCCGATGTCGAATACTATGAAATAGGAGTATTTGACGACGAATGGGAACCAATCCCATTTGTATCTAAATATAAAGTATACAAGATTCCTTACTTAAGTACAGTGACGTTTGACATTTATGTACAGTCACAAGATAGTAAACGTGTCGAGTATGTATGTTCAAAATCTAAGATCAAAGTTGCCGATATTACTCGCACAGCTATTAAGTCTAGAATTTGCTCACGAGTGAAATAGAAAAGGTTGTATGATGAAAAAATATATTATGAGTTTGTTTATAGTTTGTAATTTAACCGCTCCTGCATTTGGTGATAGTAGCGGGATCAATCTCGCAATCCCCAACACTGGTGGTTCTTATGGACAAGACAGTATCAGGGCAGGTGACCTAGATTGCAAAAATGCTATTGGCGGTGCAACGAACTTAGAGTTTGGTGTGACAGGTATTATTGATAACTACAATAGTCCGTTTGGTGGTAGTGGTAATGGTTTTGATACGTCAAAAGATGTTGGTGTATACGCAAGAATTACTATTCCTCTGGACAAACCCAAACAAAGAATTAATTGTAACTCACTCTATGAGTTGGAGTTACGAAAGAAAAGATTAGAAGTCTTAAAACTGCAACAAGAGTTAGAGATGTTGCGCAAGTTGAATGAAACTGGCGGTGGGGTTACGTTTGAGACTGATTGATAGAAGGAGATAAATTTGCATATCGATCATAAGATGGCCATCTTGGCTTCAATCGCTTACTTGGACTCTAAGGAAGCGAAACCAAAGATTAAAGAACTAGGATATACTGGAAGTAAATTCTTTGAAAGATCTGGTGCACAGTGCCATGCGATTTGGAACAAAGATGAATACATCCTTGCATTTCGTGGTACAGAACCAGATGAACTTACAGATGTTCTCGCAGATCTAAATGCAATCCCTCGTGGCGCAATGACCCATGGTCTTGTACATTCTGGATTTAGAGGTGAGATTGATAAACTCTGGAAGCAAATTGAAAGACATTGGAGTGGGAATGGTGGCGAGACTAAAGGTCATCGTGGAAAGAAACTCTACATCTGTGGACACTCACTTGGTGGAGCAATGGCAACCATTGCCGCATCACGTTTTGAAGAGGCAGTCCCTGTAGAACAACTTACCACTTTTGGTTCTCCACGTGTTGGCACACGTAATTTCGTTAAGAACATCGTTACACCACATCGTAGATACGTGAATAACAACGACATCGTGACAAAGGTTCCATTGTTCATTATGGGATATAAACATCACGGTAAAAGACAATACATTAACTTCCACGGTAACATTCGTAAGTTGACACCTTGGCAAATGGTCAAGGATAGATGGAGAGGTTACAAGTCGGGCGTACTTGATGGTGCATTGGATCATGGAATGCACAACTATGTCAAAGCTACAAGTAAGGTAAAGTAAATGTGGGATATGTTAAGTAATATGGCAGGAGATCGTTTATGGATCTACACTGCCATTGGGGGATCGATTATCGGTCTTGCATTCTCAACTTGGTTCAGTACTACACGCATGGCGTTGTGGTTATATGCCAAGTTCGATAACGGTATGGACTTCTTAGTAGAACGTTGGGGTTGGACTTGGTTAGAACAACCAGAAGACGCTTGGAGAAAGAAGTATCCAAAGATCACGAAAAAGATCGATGCGATTGAGGATCGATTAAATAAAATCGAAAAGAAAAAAGTGGTTAAAGTCAAAAAAGGAACACATTAAAGATGGCTGATAAAGACTTAGGTGACGGTCTTGAAGCATTTGAAAATGAAATTGAAAATTTAAAGAAAAAGAAGATGAAAATCTTCGGTATTACAGTGACCCCTACTACAATCGGGGCATTGTTCGCACTACTAGGTGCGATAGGTGGTTCGTTATATGGTGGATTTGAAGTGTATAAAGATTACACTGACATGAAAGAGATCGTACAGAACATAGATGTAGATGCAATTTCTGCAGAGAACGATAAGGTCATCCTTAAGATGGATGAAAACTTATTGCGTATCGAAGAAGCAATATCATACACACGTGATATTAAGCAAGGATTGCGAGATGATATTCTGGGCATAGAAAAAACTGTGGACAGAATTGAAGACAAACTCAGAGAACAAGAAAACGAAGTAAGAGAAATCATTCAGAACGCAGAAGAACGTTTTGAAAACAAAAGGGATGCTCTTCAGAACGATTATGATGAAAAGGCCAATGCGCTTCGTTCATCTAACGATCAGCGTATGACTGACTTAGAGAACAAAGTAGAACGTGATCTGTTGACATTAGAAACTGACATTACTAACAAGTTACAGAGGGCACTAGACAACCCATTGGCTAACTAGTGATATAAGAATGAAAAAAGTAGATATCTATACGTTCGACACAACCCCAGAGCAGTTAAAAAAAGAGGGCAGGATATTCCTGCCCCATTCTGGTTACACTTATCAAAGTGAATCTAAATCTAAACGTGAGTTGTTTGAAGAACTCTTGGAAGATCAAAGATCCAGTTGAGAGTTGTTGTTCTCATGACCTTTACCAACAGGGCCACGTATCCAAGTATTAAACGCCAGACAGTAACGAGAGTGTTCTGACATAGATGGTGATACCATGTGAGGTGTTCTTGAAGGGAAGATAAGTATCTCACCCTCGCCTGGGACTAATCCTACAGTATCTTGGTTCAAGGCATTGTCTTCCTCGAATTCAAAATCCAATACATTACCACACCAGTTGTCTTGATTGACAAACATGAGTGTACCAGACTTTTCATCACATTGTAGATATAGAATACCAGAGAAGAGACTGTTCGAATGCCAGTGCATTCCAGACTGATCTCCTTTGGTGTGTTTCATCACCCAACTGTTTTGAATTTCGATCTTGTATAGATCTTTCTTAAACTTCCAATCATTATAAATCATGTCGTCTAGACAGTCTTGTACCAAGGGTTTCAAGAACTTTAGTTCGTTCTCTAACACCCAAGGACTTTTGGTAGTATAACCATCATTCGTTTTCAGTCGATACATATCCAAACTTCCCAAAGCAGGATTTAACTCAGCTTTGTTTAGTTGGTTTTTCCTGCGATACAGTGGCGTAGAAAACGCACGGTACACGTCACCCATTTTATAATCTCTCCTTAGTCAACCCACGCATGATAAAAACGTGGTGGTAAATTTTCACATGAGAAGTTATCACCTTCTTTATAGTTGATAACTTTTACACAATCGTTCGTTGCATAACTAAACCAAACATCTGGTAAAGATGACGCATTGAAGAACGCTTGGACGAACATGAATGTCGCCCCAAAAATTACCAGACCTGTAAATATAGTTGAAATATTCATATCAATCTCCTAATCAAAAAAGTTACCTAAGACCCATTTAAACTCCGTGTCGCTTACTTGTTGCCACACTCCCTCTGAATGGTTTGACTGTAGTAGAGCTTCGTTTGCATCATCAATCACGTCAAGACCATTTTCAGATTTCGCAGTAAATGTTTCACCTAAATGGTTTTCGAATGTAAATGTTTTCATATCAAGCACCAGTCCATGTACCTTGGTAATCATCATTGAAGATATTACCACGTGGGAAGTTACGTGCAGGAGCAGACCAACTTGTTGCTTTTAGTATGTCACCTTCTTGGAACATTTTATCGTCGTTAGTGTTGACAACAAAACCCCATGCAGATCCATCAGAAATGATCTTAATGTATTTCTTACCTACTTTCGCAGTAAGAGTATCATTAAATTTTTCAACCATCTGGTTCGAACGTTCGTTGTCCACCCAACGTGATTTAAATGTAGAATAATCTTGTTTGATTGTTTCTAGTAATTTGTTAATTGCGTCATTCTTGTTCATTACGAATCATCTTTCTCTTGGTTACATACTTAATATAGTACATCTGCAACCAAATGTCAAGGCTTTTTTACAATTATTTTGAATTATTTTACCAACCAATATCTTCCCAAGGAACGTTTTTATCACCAAAGTGACCATATACGCAGTTTGGACTGTACTTGTGGAAGTTGAATAGATCGAACCTATCGATGATACCCTTTGGTGTTAGATCTACATGAGTTTCAACAAACTGTTGGATTGATCTATTGTGACCATTTGAGTCGATGTAGATACTTGTAGGTTCTTTGATACCAATCGCATAGGACAACTGGATCTGACACCAGTCTGCCATATTGTCTGCGACTACATTCTTGGCGATCCATCTGGCCATGTAGGCGGCAGATCTGTCGACTTTGGTTGGGTCTTTGCCACTAAACGCACCACCACCATGAGGACTATAACCCCCATAAGTATCAACAATAATTTTCCGCCCAGTAACACCTGCATCACCGTCAGGACCACCAATAACGAAATTTCCAGTAGGGTTAAGATGCCATGTAGTTTTTTCATCAATTAGATCTCCGAATGATTGGTACGCAGCTTTACGAGAAAGTATCTGCGCTTCTTTCATACAACCTTCTTTATGTTGGGTACTCACAACGACTTGATCGATACGTTTAGGAACCCCACCTTCATATTCTACACTAACCTGTGACTTCGCATCAGGCCCAAGAATCTCTCCTCGTTCAAATGCGAGGTTCTTTAGAAGTTTGTGTGCATAGTATATAGGTGCAGGTAGATAACCTTCGTTGTCGTTACAGGCGTATCCAAACATGATACCCTGATCTCCTGCGCCAAAGTCATCAGTACCTAGTGCAATGTCTGCACTTTGATTGTGGATCTCATTATAGATCTTCAACTTATCCCAGTGAAAACCTTCCTGTTCGTAACCAATCTTCTTTACCGTCTCACGCACAATCTGATCGACTGCACCTTTGTCCACGTTGAAGTTCTTTACTTCGCCCGCTAACGTTACCATGTTAGTGGTTACAAGTGTTTCGATTGCAACACGAGTTGTTTGATCACCCGCCTTCAATCCTGCATCAACGAGTGCATCAGAGATTTGGTCTGCGACCTTATCTGGATGTCCTGCGCTTACACTCTCGCTCGTAAAAACATAATTCTGCATATATTCCTCTCTCTTAAAAAAACCATCTGTAGATACCCAACGCATCGATCAGAATGAAACAAGCATTCTGAGTCGCCAAAGCGGGTTCTCTTTGTTTGAAAATAAAATACCAACTGAGAACTATATGACCAGTCAAAAACATGAAGAAACCATATTTTGAAAGTTCAATGTTCGCAGATAGAAGGACTGCCGCAGATAGAAAACAGATAGTCCCAAACCATTTAACAATCACTCGTTCAAATACTCCACAACTTTACATGGTCTCTGATTCGTTGCTGCCCACACACCTGCGGCATGTTCGGCAAGAATACGATCATCGTATGTCATAGGTAGTAGATCCATACATGAACCTGTGTCTTCTGTCACAAACAACCAATCGTTTGGATCTTGTGACAGGTTAATCATTAAGGCGTACTTCAAAGAACTCTCCATTCGCTAATTTCCAGTAACTTAAATCACCAACGTCAACATTATAGTTAATAGTTGCACGTCCACCATCAACCCAGTTTCCATTATCGAAAACTACTTTGTCAGTTCCACCACCGATAGAGTACTCCCAATCACCGTTATCATTCTCTACCATACCAAAGATATAGTCATCAATGCGATCTGCATTGTGGATCTTATTCTCTCCATTAAGAGTGTAGTGACCAAAGTATTGGTTACCATAGGCTTCGTGTCTTGGCCATTGAACGTACACGTCATTGATATGAGTGTTACCATTGTCGTCCATTAACTCTGTTGTACAAACGTAGTTAACAGTTCTAATTCCGTTGTTGAAATAATCAATGATAGATTGAGTATTTGCTTGAGGGTGGTGGATAATTGTCATTCCGACTCCTTACATGAATTGATCTAAAGTCCCATCGTCCAGTTGGGCTTTCATATCTCTCCATTTAGTTTTTTTACCTGTTGGTTTTTTAGGTTTTGCTGTTGTCTTTGATTTAGGCTTTGTCGCCTTGGGTTTTGCTTTAGATTTAGGTTTAGATTTGGCTTTCTTCTTTTTCTCTTTTGCGAGACGTGCCTTTTCTTCCTCTGCTTCTATCGCTTTGATTTCTTTCTCACGGCGTTTACGGTCTTTCTCAAAATCTTTAGCTTTTTGTTCTGCTTCCAGTTTCCTTTCCGCATTACGTTTTTCTATCTCTGCCATGATCTTTTTCTCTTCACGCAGAGCAGACCGTCTTTGTTTCACTCGTTCTTTCTTCCATTTCTCATCAAGAGTATCCCAAGTTTTCTGGGTGGTCTTTTTCAATCTGGTAGAAAGTTCTGCTTTTTCCTGTCCACGTTTCCATAAGGAAAGATGACTTTCCCATAGTTTATCGATGTCGTTGTATTTACCATTATACAAAATATTCCAGTCATTCGATACAGTAGAATATGTAAGTATGTTTCGAATTTGAAGTTTACCCATAGGATGAGTAATCGCATACAGTGCACCTCTATGGTGCTCTAGTATTTGATCTATTTGAGTTCGATCATACCCTTGTCTAACTTCAGTCTGTGCTGTTCTGGTATTCATTCACTAAATCTCTCACGTCATATTCAGGCACCCAGAGTAACGTTCTTAAGTTAAGGATGTCTGCACAAGTAAACTCACGTTCATGCGGTGTAGACAGTCTCACGGGAAGACTGAGGTCTCCTATAAGATCTGACACCTTTACAGGATCACCAGTGCCGATATCAGTGACACCACCAATATCATTTTCTATCAAAACAAAGATTGCATCTACGAGATCATCTATATGTATGAAATCTCTACGATGCGTTGTAACGTATTCTAGTTCACCATCCAAAAGTTTCTGAAGAAACATTCCCTTACGTGGTTTATCTGAGTATACAGTGTGAAACCGCATTCCCAGATTGTTCGGATGTTTCGCCGCAGCTTCTTCAACGATCAACTTACTTGCCGCATAGGGGTTCAGTTCTGGTTCGTACATACTAGAAGAACTCGCATATAGAATACGTGTTCGTGTGTATCTTTCGAATATACGTTTAGAAACTTCGACGTTGTTTCTCCAATAGGATGCAGGATCATCCATGCTTTCACGCACACCAGATTTCCCTGCTAAGTGGATGACTAAATCAATGTCTGGGGGAAGTTCGCAAGTCATGAGGTCTTGACCATCTTTCAAGTCAATCCCCACAACTTCATACCCATCGTCAGAGAGACGATCTTCTAAGACCGTCCCTATAAACCCTCTATTGCCAGTCAACAGTACACGCATTAGGAAACCTCTGCAAACTCTAGTGCAGTGTTGAGTGCATCAACTTTACGTTTCGCATTCACGCCAAACCATGCAGATGTCATACGTGTATCTGCAGAACGACCAAGTTCGTGGTCTGTCATGTATGTTACTGCATTGTATGCATTCCACCATGAGCCTGGACGGAACTCATTGCCTGGTTGTGTCTCAACAATCTGTAGTGCACGTTCTGCAGTACGAGAAAGTTCTTTACCTTCTTTCGAAGACGCACCAAAGACTTTTTTCAAGAAGTCTTGTAGTTCTTGTTTCTTGTATTCTTTCGAACCAAGGAACTCTGCTGCTTCTTTGAACTTGCCCACTTTGTTGTGACCAATACCAAGGATCTCTTTCACACGTGCAGGATCAAATACTGAACGGTGGTTTACCTTTACTCCAGGCATACCTTTTTCATTCAACGCAACTGCTAATGTGTTGTTGCATACGACACGTTCCATTACGAACTTGATGTCGATTGCTTTACCATACTGGTGTGGGTTTGAGAATAGAAGGTAACCTTTTACTTCATCACCACCAAACAAATCAAATCCATCACGTACATCTGCAAGTGCCCAAACGATTTGACCATCTTTGAGAGATCCTGCAGTGTCCATAATCATGTCACCGTTAGAGACGAACTCTGTGAAGAATTCAAACGCCTCTGCGTTCTGTACTGGGTTCCAACCTTCACCTACTTGTGTGAGGATCTTACTGTCAGTAGAACGTACTAGTGCCTGTTGACCTGTTAGGTGGTTATCACCTTTGTAACGGTAGTATGTATCTACCTTCTCAACGCCCCAGTCAAGACCTGCAGCTTCCATCATCATTTGTGGTGACATAAAGTCATGTACTGGTGTACCCAATCCATGCCATGGACGACCCTTCGATGCTCGGTACGCCATCTGTGCTTGACCATTTACAATTTCTAATTCATGTGCCATTATCATATCTCCTTGGCTAGGTTAATCTCAATCTATACAAGTAGTATAGACTAAAAGAAACCTAATGTCAAGCACTTTTTTTGTTTTTATTTGATTTTTTTTAGTGAGGGTACTTACCAGAGACCTCTAGACCGTCTAACATGTCGAAAGTCGTAGATCCTAAGTTTGATTTGATAAGTTCTATCACATTTGGAAAGTGACTTCCAGTCCTAACTGGGGCAAGAGACAGGTTTAACTTACCTACAGTGTTACCAAACGAATCACTTATAAACTGTTTCGCTTCTTCTTTAGTTTCGAACGAACAAGCTCTAGGAACTGCAAATGGATTGTCTTTCGCAAAGAGTGCAAAGGATTTATCCATATCGTCTCCAGAGATGTACTCGTGGTCTTCGAGGTACTCTTCCTCTATTTTAGATTTAAAGTCTGCCATAGTGTACGTTCCTAAGAACACACCGTTGTTGTCATCAATAATGACATATCTAGTTTGTAAGGTTGGCAGTTCGAACATATTACCTCCGATATTAATGGGATCAACCCCAGTCTTTGTATGCACCAAGTTCTTCATTGTCTTCGTATCCTGCAGTGTATGCCTCAATTTCCTCTTCAGTCATGTCTTTTTCAAAAACCTGATCTGATCTATATGTATCTGCTATAAAATAATGAGGGCGATGCCCTCTTTGATAATAACTGTCTGCGCCACCACGATCCCAAGGACCTCCGTGCCTGTCGTCATATTCTTTCGCCATTTCCCCAATCTTTCACTGGTTTCTGAAACCAATTTGCAACGTCATCGTGGGGATCATCCCACTTAGGTGCAGGTATGTCATCTTTCGTATAATTCTCCATAGCTTTCCCTTACCGCTTTAAAATGTGGCAGATAGTCGAACGTGTCTATCTTAAACACTGATGGTTCGGAGTCGTCAACGGACATTATGATTACGCCATTTTTCACAGGAATTTTTGTACGCTCATAAAACGCAGCAGCGTAAAAACTCATTTGCATGAAATAATTTAAAATGTCTTTTTCTTTCTTTACACGTCTTGATGTCTTAAAGTCGATGATTGATAGTTCACCATCGTACTCTGCAATGCAGTCGACCTGCCCTGCGCACTTCAAAATATCACTGTAAAGAAATGCTTCTTGGAAGTACACATTATCAATGTGCTTATCCAGAAGTGGTTTAAGAGTGTTGAAAGTCATTATGTTAGCAGGCATGTGTTTGTCAGTATACTCTGGGACATTATCAATGTAATCTTCACAGAGTGTATGTACTGCAGTTCCACGTCTACTTGCTTGACTCGAAATCTTATTTGCTTCGGCATCCCCAACACGTTTTCTCCATGCTAGGATTGCCTCTTTATTTAGTATAGAAAGAACAGTGGTTGCAGAAGGGTATGCCTTCCCATCTGGGGTGAAGTACTTTCGCCCCTTCTCTGTTGTCTTTCTCGTAATTTTAGGTAACTCAATACCATGATCTACATGTGTAAACATTATATAGCCTTATTTGTTATTTAAGACATTATAACATATAGGTTACAGATTGTCAACCTCTTATTCAGCCTCTGATGCTAAATGTGCGGCATAGGCATCCTTGACCGCTTGCGTGTGAACTGCATTACAGATGGATTGAACCTCTGCACTTTCACCTGTGATGTCTGCATTTGGTGCAACGACATGTCGGTGAAAACCTGAAGAGAGTTCAACTCCGTCTTCCATGACTGTCGTTTTTGTGCGAACCTGCACCATTTTGTGATCACCAACGATTTCAATTTTGTCTTGTGTTATTACTTTTTCTAAAGCCATTTATTTTCTCCTGTCCGACCCAATCTCCGAAAGGGTTAATTTGTAGTGTATGATCCTGATATAAGAATCTCTCCTGCCCCATCATAAGCCAACGTAGGTCCAGAGTTTCCACCAGTCTGGTTTTGTACTAGTTGAATTCCGTTACTAAGATTAGAAAACCCTGCAGGGAATGTAGTCGAAGGTGCATCTATGCTTACAGTATAAACATTGAAAACAGGAAGATATGTTGTTACAACTGTAAACGGAAGTCCTTTGATTTGTAACGAACCAGATCCATTTCCGCCTGAATAGTTTAATCTTATCCAAACTGTTACTAAATTACCGACTTTTGTATAGGAGCCTTGCTGCTGAGAATATGTTGCAGTACCTGCAGTAGTCCCACCTTCAACAGTAGGAGT
>OBMK010001996.1_pt1 | contig 16224 bp, 9 predicted proteins | sample 1539081 | NCBI WGS metagenome assembly OBMK01 (sample SAMEA3355528, study PRJEB22509) | marine metagenome | biome: marine; feature: river plume; material: water | place: USA | collected 2010-08-07 | depth 0.5 m | reverse complement strand
CCTAGAAAATCATATATTTCAATATTAATATCTCGGAGCACGTCGAAAGATTCATCTATCTCGATAATGAAATTCTCTCTTGTAGGATTAGGATATACTTTGATGTTGCCTAAATAAATATCATTTATACTTTCTAGTATATCGTAGTCCACAGTTATCGTTTCTTCTTGGAAGCATGTTTTGGAAGCATCTCTTACTACTATCATATAATCGGAAGGAGCTAGATTTGTAAAAGCGTTGTTAGATACAAATGTTGCACCACCGTCGATGCTAAATTCGTAAGGCGCAAATCCACCAATAGGATTGATTGTGATAGTGCCATCTGTAGCCTCTTCATTTGAGGCTAAGGAAGTTTCGATATCCGTAGTAAACGTACAACCTTCTCCATTAGGACAGAATAACTCTATTGCTTCACTACCGAATTCGCCATTGTTAGTAAAAAGTATCTCACCATTTGAATTAGTCAACAAAAAATCTCCAATACCATATCCACAGCATATTCCATCACCATAAGAATCAAAGATTGTTATGGATAAACAAGAAGTATAATCCACACAAACTTCTTGTGCATATGCCGAATCTTGTGGGGATAATTCGCCAGTCTCAATAAGTTCATTATTCAACTCATCGTATATAGCCCAAGATGTTTCTTGAGGGTAATTATCAGCATTTATTATTATGGTTACATAATCATGAGAAGAATCTAAATCAGTGCTAATCATTGCTGTATTGTTATTCAAAACAGCATCTTGTTCTTCGTTTACTCTTAATAAATTTAATGTAATTTGATTGTCGAATTGTTGAATGTTTTCTGTGATTGGAATTAATATGTCTACATCAACTAAGTACGGAATACCAAAGTCATAATTAATTATATCGACGACTAATCCATTGACAATTACTTCTATTTCAGTGTCATAGAAAGTAGATTCTCCATAGTTAGTAACATTAGCGGTAATGTCTATTTGGCTTTCACATTTGGATACACTTTTTACAATAGTAATTCCGCCTTCGAGAAGATGTAATTTACTTAGTACTATATCTAATGTGTCATTAGCACCATAACCATCTTCAACATGTGACACTATAGCCCTAATCTCATAGTCACCTATAGTAGAGAAGTCTTGAGGAATATTAAATTGAAATTCAGCAGAAGTTTGAGGATTAACTTCATCTGAAATTTCTAAGGTTTCAACAAATTGATTATCAACAAAGAGAGAAATTTCAAAGTCTTTCATAACTCGGATTCCTTTATTTTCAATTTGGATGCTGACTATTTCTGCATCTCCCAAACTAGCGGAAGTAACAGGCGCTGTAAGTTGTTCTACGCCTAGATCAAATGTAGATTTGATATCTGCCCAAAATGAGACCCACGGTCTAGCTTGCTTAATAATTAATTGGTCTTCAACAGTTACTTTATATTCGATATCCATTCCAAATCCTTCTACACCAACCACATTATATAATAGAGCAAATTCATCATGTATAATTTGGAGATAATCTCTCATTTGGTTAAGGTATTCCTCACCCATAACTAACTGACCAATTGGCACCAAATTAGAATTCCTTAACACCAAGTACCCTTCATCTGGGTCTTGATACAATAGAATTTCTTCAGGAATTGAATTGGCATCAGGATTTGTAATTAAGAATTCACCAACTTGAGTATTGAGGTAAAATGTATTTTCTGTATTGAATACTGGATCTATACTTACTCCTACACCATTGGATTTTTCATCCTCAAAATTTGGGTGGCATAAAATTCCCATTGCGGCTATGTATTGATCTACTCGATAAAAATCTCTTTCATCATATGCTCGGAAATTCCACATGCTGGCATAAACTTGCTTCACCGATTTTGATATATGACCTTCATCAGGATGCTGTGTTTTGGAAGTATATAATCCTGCGCCACTAAATCCAGGTAAATCTTCATTATTAGTACTAGATCTACATCGCACCGATGTGCCGTCTGGAAACATATCATGCATAGCTTGAAGTTCATCTAGCATCCATTGTGGCATAGGGGCATCCTTTATTTCTTTTCGGAAATCTTTAAGCATGTCTATACGTGTCTCTAGATCACTAATGAAATCTGGATTATTTATCATGGTCTGTACATCATCGTAAAATCCATTATACTTCATAAACTCATCATAGAAATAGAATGGTATACCAAATCCATTAGGGATTGTGCCTTCTGGTAATCCAAATCTTCTCATAGTAGCGACATTAGAACATTTAGCCCCAAAAGCAACGGACATTTCAAACTCTATATCATCCAATGGTAATATACTTGTCTGGCTAAGATCCCTTTCAGGGATTTGTGGTTGAGTAGGTCTTATATTTTCATACCATTCATTGACTTCTTCTACACTAGCTTCTCGAATTTCGTATTCGTCTGCGGTTACTTTGTAGTAAATATACTTGCCTAAAAGGTTAGTAATCTGAGGGATAGCTAATGGCTCTTTAATATAAGCATTAGGGACATTGTCTTGTATAGCTCTTAAATTGACATGAGATAGAGGTGTCTGAACTACTGAAGTAATTATTCCTCCTACTCTGGGTAATGAATTAGGTAATGCATCGTAGAGTACAATATCCCTTGATCCTGGATTTTCATCCAATTCCATTTTTCTAAAGAAGCCAAAACCTTCTGCTTCGTTGAATGGTATATAATCTATATCTCCAAAAACTTCAGATTCTAAAACAACATTTATCCTTGATCCAATAAAGTCATCTGCATATTGTGTTTCGTGTTGTATCTCTCCTCCATCTCCAATAAAATGTTGGAAGTTATTTTGAAGGAATGGCATATTAGCAGCTAATAATTCAAACGTTCTTTGTGTCGCTTCGAAAGACATTGCGTCTCCAAATGAGAAATTAAATGAATAACTTCCAATTACTCCATTAGGAAGTATTTCATTAGGGTTGAAAACTATTTCGCCAGAGCCATCATCTCCATTAACAGTTGCTGGAATCGCATTGAAAAATTCTGCATGAATAAACCATGTGTTACTATTTATAAAATACACCTTTGGTTCATCAGTGTCTCTATCCAGTATTCCGAATTTCACAAATTGTTGGCCATTGAGAAAAGGAGCCCAAGGTACATCGGCTACTACCGCCATACTAGCGAAAGTTTCAGCATTGTCTATGGAGGTTGTACCATTTGTGAAATCAATAGCCTCAGCAAAGTTAAGTGGTGCTTGTCTGGGCATATCATTAGACTCTGTAATGTCATCTATACCATCTCCATCTGTATCATCTGGGTTGGCAATCGAATGTTCAGTAATCTTATAGTTTTGTTGAGGAAAAGCGGCAAGAGGCTCAGAGATTATCATATTTCCATCTACACCCATAGTTATGGAAGTTGGCGACTCATAAGTAAGATTAGGTTGGTGTAAAGTAGTTAAAACGTAATATTTATCAGCCTTTGCTTCTATTCCCAATTGGACTTGCCCAAAATTATTAACTGAAAAGTCTAGTATTGGGACATTTTGTCCCAATGAGACGCAAGAAATAGCTAGAAAAAGAACGAATGAGGAAATTGCACTTTTTATCATCGGTATTGTTTTGTCAGTTAGTGAAATGTCTAATAGAATCGCCCCAAATTGTTTATTTGCTACTAACTTCTAGTTTTTACATTTATATGCAAAGAAAGGTTTTTCGTTGTATTAAAATCTATTTTTACCTAACTCATAAATGTGATAATCAACAATTGTACTTTATCAATTGATAGAGATGTTAATATGATAGACTATATCTTATCACCATTGTGATTATTTTTCATCTTTAGCAAGTAATCTATTTCTCAATTAAATTTAGGCAAATGCAAAAAAAAAATTGATAAAGATCTTTGATTATTGTTCGATGACGACGTTTGTAAGCTAATAGGGTATAGGCTACTATCTTGTTCACACTATTGCATTTTATTTCGTTGACCACAACCAATATATTAGGCTTCCTTTCTTTGAGTATTTCCTCAAGTGTTAACATATTTATAAGGTTGTAAATCTTATGAAACCAACGAATCAATATTTTACCGAACTACAAACTTGGAGTAGATTTTATTTTGCTCACTTATTAATTCTACCATATAGATGCCGTTTGATTAAGAAGAGATATTAATTTGTTGGTTTGAAGACCATAAACTGAGTCTATTTTTCGGCAGGACATTTGATTTCAATTATGGTGATAACACGTATCTTATCCATGTCATCATAATAAATTAGTATTTCTATTTAAAGTATTTAGGCTTACAAATCAAATTTATCCGGTTCACCATTTTAATCAATGGCTTTTGTTTGGAGAATTGCCATTTCGTTTTTTTTTATCTAGATAGGATAACCACTCAAAAGGAATCAACAATAAACTAAATAGGATAAATATGACTCCCTCTAATCTCAGAATATACCAAGGCCATGGGCCGAGAATACTGTATATCGTTACTCCAGGTGGCTTAGCATTGAGGTACATATAGTTGGAGTCAAATATTAGATTGGCAAAGTAGATTACTAAAGCTATTAGATTCAGGCCTATAGCGGAGAATAATGCGTCTTTCCAAGTCACTCTCCATCCATATACGACTGCTCCGTATATAGCAATAATAGGAAGTCCTACATGTACTGCCCAGTATCTGAGAGCCTCATAATTCGGAAAAGCTTCAATATGTGTTGGTGTGACCATTGCTTGTGCGGTACCCGCACATATCCAAAAGAACATAATAGACCATCCAAACCTCCATTTGTATAGCATAATAAATGGCATAATTAGCGACATAATATTACAAAGCTCCAAAGGAAGATCTGTTGTAATATCAAATGTGCCTAAATATAGTCGAGCTAAAATCTTGAATAGTTGAGTGGCTGTAATAATAAGTGCAAAGTAGAAAATCCACTTTTTTTGCTGTGTTTCGCTCCATTGGTTGCGGCCGAGATATATTATAATAATTCCAATACTCCACCAAACTGCAAGTGAAATCCAATGCTCATAGCCAAATCTGACGAATGTGTTATTGTCAGCTAGAATAGAATCTATCATCTAAAAGTTAGTATTACTTGTCTTCGCTCTCGTATTAGATAAATGGACTATTGTTAAAATAAGTAGTAAATGCTTGATTAACAAGACGAAGCACGTTTTTACGGCATTATTCGAAATTAACAATATGTTTAATTCACTCCAATATATGAAAATGAATAGATAGCCCTACATTTGCAACGAATAATAATCAGAGATAGACATGGCTAAGACTTCACAAATACAGATCAACGTAAAACTCAATGATGATAATCATCCAATTGGTATAGAGTGGAAATCCGATGATAATCCAAGTGGTACAGGTCTACAAAGTGCAAAAGCTATGATGTTGTCATTATTTGATAAGGAATATAAGGATACTTTCAAGATAGACCTATGGACTGAAGAATTGCAAGTGATAGAAATGGACAGATTTGTCTATCAGGCACTCAAGTCTATGGGAGATACATATTTCAAAGCAACTAATAACACCAAACTCGCTAATGATATTCAGCGTTTTGCCCAGTATTTCGGGGAGGAGACAGAGACTATCAAGAAAGAGGGGTAGTTGGGCAGAATTAAGTGTGAAGTCTAAAGTTATCGATCTTTGGTTTAGAGTGATCAATCTATAGTGGATCAAAGATTAAATCATATTTAAGGAAAATCCTCATGGTATCAATTATTATATTAATTTTGCGCTCGCTTAGAGTATGTAGATTCTGTCTACGCCATCTAATTAGTAATATTTGAAAGCCTGTTCGCTGATATCAGCTAAGATAGGTAATGGTTTAACCAATTAAATTTTAATACTATGCCAGTAAAAATTAGGCTAACAAGACAAGGTCGTAAAAAGAGACCATATTACCATATTGTAATAGCAGATGCTAGAGCGCCAAGAGATGGTAAATTTATCGAGCGAATCGGTATGTATAACCCAATGACAAAGCCTGCAACTATCGAGATCGATAGAGCTAAAGCTTTCGAATGGTTAGAAAAAGGAGCACAGCCTACTAATACTGCAAGAGCTATCCTTAGATTTACAGGAGTTATGTACATGAAGCACCTTCAAAGGGGAGTATCTAAAGGTGCACATACACAAGAGCAAGCGGATGCTAAATTAGAATCATGGTTAGCTGAGAAGCAAACTAAGATTGATGCTGGTAAAGCAGAGACTGCTCAGGAGTTAGTTAATTTTAGAAAAATCGTTGATGGTGAAGTGAAAGCTCCAGTCGCTCCTAAGAGAGATGAACAAGCTGAAGCGGCATTTAGAGAAGAAAGCTCTCCAGAAGCACCGGCTGAGAAAGTTGAAGAAGCACCAGCAGAAGTTGAAGAAGCACCAGCAGAAGTTGAAGAAGCACCAGCAGAAGTAGAAGAAGCACCGGTTGAGAAAGTTGAAGAAGCACCAGCAGAAGTTGAAGAAGCACCGGCTGAGAAAGTTGAAGAAGCAGCAGCAGAAGTAGAAGAGGCACCAGCAGAGAAAGTTGAAGAAGCACCAGTAGTAGAGGCAGAATCACCGACTGAAACTAAGGATGCGGAATAAAATTCCTATCTTAGTGTTACATCACAAAATTACATAGTAGATCGCATAGGCAAACGTGCCATATATATGAGATCTTCGCAGATACAGCTGAGGATTTAACCTCTCAGTGAAATTTATAGAAACCCGGTTTGACATGCGTCTTACTGGGTTTCTAAGTTTTTAGACAATTATTATTAAATAATGGGATAACTTGCTCAGGCACTAATTCGAACAATGGTGAAAGGGCATGTATCCAGTAAAATCATATCAAATGGAAGCATTAGATAAAAAATACCTCTCAGAACTTGAAGAGATCAAAACGAAAATACAAGCATCTGCTCACCTAGAAAAATATCTAGATGAAGAGGAAGATGATGACTATAAAACATTGGTAGCAGAGATTGAGCCGGAAATTCAAGAGCTATACCTAAGAGTAGCTAACGATAATCCATTACAGCTAGAGTCATTTGAGAAAGTACTGCTTGATGATGAATACGAAGGACTATACATACCTAAGGTAGTAGGGTACTCTGTGCTGAGAGGCGCAGTAGATAGCAATACCAAGTATAGACAACCACAAGATCACTTTAGAGAGATCCTCGTAGATATAGCCAATAGCGCCAACTTTGAAATGATAAAGCAGCGTATCGGTCAATCTGTACAAGTGGGATTTGCGCTTAGTAGTGATATATGGATCACAAATCTTGTGGAAAGCATCAATAATAAGCGCGTAAGAAGTTTTCTGGAGAGCCAGAAGTCTGATCACCTAAGAGTACCGGCTAACAGAGCTTTAGTATTTAAAAAATATCAAAAGCAGTTTGAGAGTCTTAACTTTCTTTCTACGGATTTTCCAAAGACTACAGGAGAGCTTAAGTCTAATTATCACTCTCTAAGAGCATTCCTTCTATATAGAATCAGAGGAGAGTATAACAACGAAAGTCTGCATAAGCACTTACTAACCTTTATATCTAATGATGCGATCAGTAACCATGATGAGTATCTTGAGACTATGATGATCATAGGTATGTACTACGGTCTCAATGTGGCAGAGCAAAAAGAATATTCTAAACAATTAGCTAAACTTAATGGCGATGCTATAGCATTGAAAAATGCATTCTTTGAAAAACTATCTGCATTCCGTAAGGAGGGTATACTAGTTACGGCAGAATCAGATATGTGTATGGCTAAGCTAGTTCACGCCGCCAAAGTGGGTGGTAATTTAGAAGAATACTATACTCTGATGGAGCTATTACATAGTAATGGATATGTCCATGAGAATAGTATCGAAGCAGTAAGAAAATATCACGATCAACACGAAGGCTTATCTGAAGAAAATGAAAATCTTAGGTCAACGATATTTACGAATTTCACTGGATTCTTAGACAACCTAGATACGGATAGCTATGCTGAGTATTTTCAAGTGACTAAGACGTTTATACTATACATCAATATCTTCTCTAATCAGAAGTTTAACCAAGATGTGAAAGATCTTAGCCTTAGATATATAAAACGTCTAATCAAGGCATATACTGACAAGAGAGGTAGAGATTATCAAGACATCAAGAAGTTTGTCAAGACTACATTTATAGACCTCAACTTCATGAAACCCAAAGAGTTGGTTGAGTTATTCAAAACTAAGAGAAAGAAAAAAGAAGTGTAAAAGAGTATTAGGTTTTTAAAATTATATGGCAGCTGTCTCGAAAGTGACAGCTGCTTTTTTTATAAAGAAAATACATTGTCATTCTTAACTAATGAAATGAGTCAAAGAAACAATGGAGGTAATTTCATCTCAAGTATTTAAATATTACTCGTATAGTTATGTAATCTATCAGTTGAGAAACACTCATCCATACAAATCATCAATTTGTCTATTTATTGGAACGTCTTCAAAGGATATTGAGTAATATTGATTAGAAATCGAATTGCAACTTAATATGAACGGAATATTAGCTTATCTCAGAGTACTTAAAAGTATTGGTAAATATGGATTGCTGAAATATTTTTTATTTAGTGGAATCGTCAGTCTTATTATTGCTGCAGGAGTGACAAGCGCAAGTGTTTACCTTGGCAATGTTCTTGGTACTTGGATGCGATACTTTTATCCTTGGGAGACTGGATCTGGTATCATAGGTAAGTTCAGTGAGTGGACATCTGGAATCACCCTCTTTGCATTGGGTTTGTTTTCTTTAAAATATCTTTTGCTTATTATGGTGTCTCCTATTATGAGTTATATGTCCGATTCTATTGAGCGACAAATGAATGATGATTATGTGTCACCCAAGTTTTCAATTAAAACTATGATTTCTGATCTAGTGAGAAGTATTCGTATCAATCTTAGGAATCTATCCAAAGAGTTAATCATAACAATTGGACTTTTGATAGTTAGTTTATTTCCTGGTGCGGCTGTTGTGACTGCGCCTTTGATATTTTTAGTGCAGGCATATTATGCAGGTTTCGGTATCTTAGATTATTGGATGGAGAGACATTATCGAGTAGCTGATAGTATTGTATATATACGAGACCATAGATTAGATGCGGTAGGTTTAGGAACAGTTTATCTAGGATTACTTTTGATTCCTTTTATAGGACCTGTCATTGCTCCAGTATTGGGTGCTACCGCCGCTACCATTTATGCCGTAGAGACCGACTTTTACGAATAAGGGTATCTCAGTCATGTCATTATTGAATAAAATAGTCAGTTGGGATTATAACTTTCATTTGAATAAATTTTCATCGAAAAGTACTGAAGAGGAGATACTCAAGCGCACTTTACTGTCATTGTCAAGTACAATATAATTAATGATTATATTGCTCATAACAATGATTGCGTCCGTTTATTATATTAGTTCACTTCAATCCAAAATAGAAATTAGCCTTTAGAAAGAAGGACTAATTCCTATAGGTGTAATTATGCTTTTGATTACTTGCTTTACATATATTTGAAAAGTCTTGACTTTAGAGATATCATCGGAAGTAAATTGAATAATGATTTTAGAGTCAAAATGATTTATCTCAGATCATTTCTATTCTTATTCTTTCTTATTAATATGACTTTTGCCATTTATTATTTGATATATACATAATGTTATCTTTTGAAGTATATACGCATTGTTTCATTTCCGTAAGTCATATTATACTCTTTATTATTTTGTATTATCGTTGCAGTGAAGGGTAGTGGCATTACTTTATATTTCTGAGGGATAATATGTTTTTTTAATGGTATAATTAGGTAACAAAAATTATCAATGCTGATCCCAATTTTAGAAGATCTATCTCTGTCTAGCTTGCAGTGAATACTCTTGAGTTCTTCAATAAATTGTGAACTCAAAGTTTTGATATTTGAATACACAAATTCTAAGGTTGTTGTTCTTATAGTTATTGAAACTAGATTCACTCTATACTCAACATCAAAACCATGTATATCTCTGAAGAAAGCAACTTAGTTGTCAATGCTGTTGGAGTCTAAAGTGAGCCTTTTTATATGCATGTGGAATGGAGGTGACTAATTCTTCACAGGCAATATCTTACTTCTTACTTCGCCTAATCCTATTCTCATTTCTCCTTTCTCTGCATAGCCTCTCATCACTACAGTATCACCATCATTTAGGAATTTTCGGAATGTTCCGTCAGGCATCTCTATAGGATTCTTACCAGCCCATGAGATCTCTAACATAGATCCGTAACTGCTTTCGTCCTTCCCACTGATAGTCCCAGAAGCCATGAGATCTCCTACATTGATATTGCATCCATTGACTGTATGGTGCGCTAGCTGCTGCATCATATTCCAATACATATATTTAAAGTTGGATTTAGATACAATTTTCTCTTGACCATCTGGAGTGATGATAGATACTTCTAATTTGATATCGTAATTGCTATCTCCTCTATACTCTAGGTAAGGGAGTACCGGAGGATCTTGTACTGGACCTGTGACTTTGAATGGTTCTAAGGCTTCTATTGTTACGATCCATGCACCCAGTGATGAGGCAAAGTTTTTTCCTAGAAATGGGCCTAGCGGTACATATTCCCACTTTTGTATATCTCTTGCTGACCAGTCATTAAATAGAGCTAATCCAAAGATGTGATGCTCAGCTTCAGCAGTAGGAATACGAGATCCCACTTCGGTAGGTTTGCCAATCACAAATCCCATTTCCAATTCGAAATCTAATCTCTGACTTGGACCAAATACTGGCGGACCATTTACTGGTTTTGTTTGTCCGATCGGTCTATGGATATCTTGACCGCTCACTAGGATAGAGGATGCTCGACCATGGTAACCTACTGGGATATGTTTCCAGTTAGGAAGTAATGCATTTTCAGGATCTCTAAACATTTTTCCTACATTAGTAGCATGTTCTATACTACTATAGAAGTCAGTATAGTCTCTTACATACACAGGTAATAATACTTCTACTTCTGAGATATGGGTAAATGGAGATTTATCTTTATTAAGTATCGAGTCCGAATCCGTCAATTCCTTTTGTATGGCCAAACGTACTCCATTTGTAATCTCTTTACCTTGAGAGATAAAGTCATTTAAGAAGTTAGATGACAATACTTCAGATTCTATGCCTAGATGGTCAAATGTTCCTTGATTAGCGACTTTACTCAAGTCGATTACTTCATCACCGATTCTACTTGCTACGAAAGTGTGATCGTTTTTTCTACATATGCCAAAAGGGATATTATATATACTGAAATCACTATTGTCTGCGACACTTGCCCAACTCTTCATAATTATATTTTTTCATTTAGGGTTATTTTAAAAATATTGTGCATTCCAATAATTGGATCAATGTGGTAACCAAGATTTGTAATATTTACCATCATCGATATCCATTGCTGCCTGAGTCATCATCAATGGTTTGAATGTATCTATCATAACGGCTAGCTCATCAGTTTTAGTTTGGCCGATACTTCGTTCATAGGCTCCTGGATGCGCGCCATGAGGGATTCCTCCAGGATGTAGTGTAATGTATCCAGGGCCAATATCGTTTCTACTCATAAAGTCTCCGTCTACATAATATAGCATCTCATCCGAATCAATATTACTATGGTTGTAGGGTGCTGGTATCGACTGAGGGTGATAGTCATAGAGTCTAGGGCAGAATGAACATATTACAAAAGCTGAAGTCTCAAATGTCTGATGAACCGGCGGTGGTTGGTGCACTCTACCAGTAATCGGTTCGAAATTGTGAATTGAAAATCCGTATGGGAAATTATAACCATCCCACCCAATCACATCAAATGGATGCGTTATATATGTTAATTCATGAAGCATACCTTGCTTCTTGATTTTCATTTTGAATTCGCCTTCTTCATCGTGCGTCTCTAGATCTGTGGGTAGCTTATAGTCACGCTCACAGAATGGACTATGCTCTAGCATCTGACCGAAATAGTTGCGATATCTCTTTGGTGTATATATGGGATGAAATGACTCAGCATAAAGTATGCGATTATCTTCACTATCAAATTCTATCTGATAGATCATGCCACGAGGAATAATGAGATAGTCTCCATATTCGAATTTGATATTACCTACTAGTGTTCGCAATGTACCTGTTCCCTTATGGATAAATAGCATCTCATCGGCATCCGCATTCTTATAGAAATACTCTGTAAGTGATTTTATTGGAGCGGCCACACCTATATGTACATCGTTATTTACTAGCAGTGTGACTCTACTATCTAGAAAGTCATTTTGAGGTGCAACATCGTAACTCATAAGCTTACGTGCAGTAATATGCTTCGCTTGTGCAATCTTTGGCATGATATCTTTAGGTGCCTTGATGTCAGATACCATAGTCGGTCTGTGAGTATGATAAAGTAATGAAGACATACCTTCAAATCCTATGGTACCAAACAGTTGTTCATAGTAAAGTTCTCCATTTGGTTTGCGAAATTGTACATGTCGCTTCTTTGGTATCTGTCCTAACTTATGGTATAATGGCATATTTATTCTTTTTCGATTAGGGCCAATACTGATTAGATCTCTTCGTCAATTATCTGAGTATGGCATTACAACACTAAGGTAAGAATTTACTTGCGATGATTTACTTCAAAAATCAATTAGTGTTGCATCTGCAACGATAATTGATTTTGTTTTGAAAAAAGTCATGTGCACTTGAATTGATAATAAGAGTTTAAATCTTTCAAATCTTAGGTCTTTGTCTACTTTAGAAGCAGAAGAAAATAATAATTGCAAAACCACATGGAAAAAATAAAGAGTCTTGAGAGGTTAATATTACATCTCTCACGCAGATTTAAATACGACTATTTGATATTCTTAGAAAAGCTGATATTCTGAGTATGATCAATATTTACGACTTTATTAGATACACCATCAGATAAAGTGAGGACACCATGGAGTGTAAGGTCGATCGCTCCACTGTTATATATCCTAAGACCTTTGGACATGATGTCGGTACTATCTTTTTTGGCCAATTCCTTTAGAGATAAGCCTACATTCATAGGCAATAAAAATGTGCTCTTGCCGAGCATCTTGGTATCGTAATTTTGGTCTACGGCATCCAATTCTACACCTTCAATTAAGGCCGTTAACTTCAGACTTTTTACTTGTAGGGCTTCATTATTTGGATTGAATAATTCAAGGTCCAAATCGAAGTCTAGAGTCTTTGTATTGAGTCCTGTAAGTTTTGCATTCTTGATATTTTTTATACTTGGAGATGTAATATTACTGCAACTGCTAAAAAACAGAAGCAAAGAAAAGTACATTGTTAAATTTCGAAGCAACATCATGAGTCTATAATTATCCGACGCTAAGATGCATTATTCGTTGAACAATTTATGTCTAAATCCAACATAAATATTAGCTCCAAAAATAGGCCCCCAGACTTGACTAGCGTCAAAAAATGGGCTACTAGTATCGTCGGCACTTGTTATTGGGTCCTTTTGCCTGTAGTTGAATAGATTTTCGCCACCTATATAGATTTCAAATTTGTCATTCCATACCTTAGAGATCTGAGCATTACTTAGAAAAAATTCAGGGGATTTTTTAAGTCGTTTTAGATTTTCAGGATTCTTAGATGTAGAAGCGAGTCTCTTACTTCCAATTCTATTTACGGTATAGTCAAACTTCCATCCTGACTTATTTTCATATCCAACATTAGCAAATGTACGATGTGCAGCGATCAATGGTTTTTGCAATGTTCCTGATTGGTAGTCCGCTTTTACATCATTATATCTATATGCTAGCTTAATATCAAGACCATCCATTGGGTTAAATCCCACAAGTGCTTGCAAACTGAGAGATGTAGATTTACCATCTAGGTTATAGAATTTGACAAACCGAGGATCATCATCATAATCAATTATGATCTGATTTTTAAAATCTGTGAAGTATCCATCTAATTGTAAAGAAAGATCTCTATCCGCTACCACAAAGTCCTTTACCAAGTTGACACCATAATTCCAGGCCACTTCAGCTTCTAATCCTCCATATGGAAAGTCTGCTTGATTTCCTTCTACTACTACTGTACGATTGCTTGCGAGCATTCCTATGTTTTCGGCTATTATACTTGCAGTCTTTTGACCTCTACCTGCAGCTAATCTCAGTACTGTAGATTCTGTCGGGGCGTATCTTAGATGCAGCCTTGGGGTGGTAAACCATCCGTATATATTATGATGATCTAGCCTTATTCCAGGTACTATGGTAAGCTTTTCCCCTTTGAGGTAATTATACTCAGCCCATACGCCAGGCACTTTTTCAATTCTGTCATATATTTCATTATCTAGATGCTCATCTACATGATCACCAGTGAAACTAGTACCTACTATGGCGTAGCTTCCATTATCATCTAACATATGTTGAATTAAGAAATTCGCATAAAATGTCTGTTGCTTCGCGTTATATATTCTCTCACCAAAATACGACTCGTGCGAATGATTGCTTGCGGATAGTTGAAGGGCTACACTAGATTTGTTTTCATTGAATAACATACCAGATTTGACCCATCCTTCTTGTCTATTGATATCTACAGTCGTCAACCAAGGGTTACTTATGTGTGTGACGTTATTATGCTCTTCATGCCCTATCTGTCCTCCTTCTTGCGCTAGGGTAGTGATTTTTACTCCTGCTTGACCTACCCATCCATCTCTGAATAGAAATTTCCATCTATTTACAGCTGTAAACTGATCACTCAATGGCATATCTATAAAATTGTCGTCATTGCGATCGTGTACTCTAGTACGCTTGCTTCCATGTACTAGTAAAGCGGTGGCTACACTTTCTGAGACTTCAGTATTATAGTTCATGTTACCTTCATATCTGCCACCTTGATTGGCATATCCATTGATATATAACTTTTCCTCTGAGTATGGCTTGGCTAATTCTACATTGATTTGTCCTGCTATACCTTCATACCCGCTGACAACTGATCCAGTGCCTTGGTTTAGTTGAATAGACTCTATCCATGGGCCGGGGGTATATTCCATTCCATATAATGAAGCGATACCCCTCACATCAGGTTGTCCTTCTCTAGTGATCTGTACATAAGGCCCAGCGAGCCCAAGCATCTGTATGGTTCTGAGACCAGTGACCGCATCTGAAAATCCTACATCTACAGCTGAAGTTGTTTCAAAACTTTCGGAAAGACTACAACAAGCAGCTTTGGTCAATTCTTTACTACTTATGGATGATATCTTGATAGGGCTGACGTATGATATTTCTGTAGACTTTTTACGATAGGTAATATTGACCGTTTTTAACATTACACTAGGGTCCAATAATATCTCTACATGACCTCCTTTTTTGACCATTAGTGTATCATTATGAAATCCTACATAGCTGACGATTAGATTGTCCCCACCTTTTGGGAAAATAGTACTAAATGCACCATCAAAATCTGTAGTGGTGCCTTCTCCATTGTTCTCCCATATTAGATTAGCACCTATCAAGGGCTCCTGTTCGCCATTTGGTCTTAGTTCATAGACATATCCAATAACCTTGCTTTCGAGTGGATTGAGATCATCATTACCTGTCTCTGATTCATTGCCTTCTAGTTCTCTATATTGACAGCAGGCAGGTAGATCATTATAGACATCATCAGGTGCGTCATACTTATCAGTATCATGTCCAGCCGAAGATATTGCATCATGCAGAGCAAGTATACTGAAAGTGGCGCTATTTTCATTAGAGACCTCTACGGTGAGAATCTTATTATTGGAATTCCAAACAGCATTGATGATTCCAGTATAGCCGAGAGCCGTTTCTTCGATTCTATCTTGGCACATACCACATTCACCCTGCACGGTGAGATTATATTGCTCTTGTGCAGTAACTGATAGGGATAGTATACTTATAATACATATGAGTATGAACTTCATTTTAATTATTTTAATGATTTTCTTGTTTAATAAATCAAAGATAGAATTCAGTAACTGCAACAACGTATCAAATATTATTTTAAATGAATCATTAACATATTGTTATTGAGTGTAGGAAAAGGTTGGTTGAATCAGTCAAAAATGGCTTTAGCACTGCCAATGGCTTTTGGAGAAATAAGATAAACAATATGGTTATTGGTGAAAGGAGGTAAAGACATTTAAATAAGAGAACCCATCTATATGAGTGGGTTTATTTTTGGTGGAGTCAATAGGAGTAAAATCGAACTATTTTGTTGGAGGATTTAGTAGAATTAGCTGAATTTAATTTTCTTTTTTCTATC